>Ga0193750_1000013_pt1 | contig 141951 bp, 131 predicted proteins | sample L1c1metaG_FD_160569 | JGI IMG/M metagenome (GOLD analysis project Ga0193750, IMG submission 160569) | Soil microbial communities from a riparian zone of the East river system, Colorado, United States - L1c1 | ecosystem: Environmental > Terrestrial > Soil > Riparian zone | place: USA: East... | reverse complement strand
GACGACCAACGCCCTGCAGGTGTATGACCCAGGTACCGACAGCTGGACGACCGGGCCGAGCCTCAACCAGCAGCGCTCGTTCCCTGCGGGGACGCATGTGGGTAACACAGCGGTAGCGGTAGGTGGATACACTGGCTCTACCACTACCACCTCGGTGGAGATCAATATCACCACTGGTGGCTGCCCGAGTCCTACGCCGACGGCGACGCCAACGGCGACTGCTGCTAGCTGCAGTTGGTCAGCCGGTCCGGACATGCCTAACCCCTTGGTCAGAGCGGTTGGCGTTTACTTTCCTACTGACGGCAACTTTTACACCATGGGCGGCCGCACGGCGGATACAGCAGGATCTGACTTTCAGCACGTGCTCAAGTTCAACACTACAACCAACACGTGGAGCCAGCAGGGTGTAACACTGCCCGACAATCAGATGAACAACATGGCCTGCGGTGTGCTCACCGTCTCAGGAACTTCTTATATCTATTGCGTGGGCGGCTCCGCAGCTGGGCAGACCACAGCCACAGCGCGCGTGTTCTTCTATAACCCGGTTACCGACGCGGTGACCACCCTTACTGCTGCGGACAACTGGCCTGGCGATGCCGCAGGCACAATTCTGCCGGGTGGCTTTGCCGTGACTGGCGACAAACTGTACATACTGGGCGGGTTCAACATCAACGTAGCCTCTACTAACCAGATATGGCAGTTTGATCCTACGGCTGCGGTAGGCGCCAAGTGGCTACAGAGGGTGAACACGCCGGAAGGGATCATGTATGCACCGACAACGGCCATAGGAGGCATCATCTACGTGGGAGGGGCATCGGATTATGTGGGAGGTACTGTCGTAGACACCACCAACTCGTTCAGCTTCAACCCTGCGACTAACACCATCGGGTCCATCGCAGCGATACCGAGGGCTACAGGTGAGACAAGAGGGCTTAACTTTAACGGTCTACTGTATGTGATGGGCGGTGGCAGAGTCGCGCCCAATCCCTCCACCGAGGTGGACGTCTATAATCCGGGCACTAACACCTGGGGAACGGCCCCGTCATTTACGACGGCGCGGCGCAACTTCCCGACCGATACCAACGGCACGACCAAGATTTGGCTCTCGGGCGGGTATGCCAGCGACGGTATTACACCGCTAAGCTCGATGGAAATCTTCATGTGCGCACAGGGGGGGAGTCCAACGCCGACGGCGACACCAACAGCTACTCACACGCCGACTGGCACGCCTAGTCCGACACCAACGTGTCCGCCCGGCAACCAATACACGATAGCTCAGATAGGCGGCAGCATCGTGCCAGGCACCACCGACATCGGCAATCACGGGGACGATACGGTGACCACCATTGCCCTTCCATTCTCTTACACGTTGTACGATCAGACCTTCACCAGCATTAATCTGTCGTCCAACGGCAATGCGCAGTTCACGACAACCGATACCACCTTTAGCAACCAATGCCTGCCGTGGCTCACCCACAACTACACGATCTTCCCGTATTGGGACGACCTGTATTTAGTCAATAGCCCGTCGGGCATCTTCACATCGATAAGTGGCACTGCGCCCAACCGCATCTTCAACATTGAATGGCGGGCGCAGTACTTCCCGGGAAGTGGCACTGCCAACTTCGAGTTGAGATTGTACGAGGGGCAGACACGCTTTGACGTGATCTACGGGACACTCACGAATGGTAACACCAGTGCCACGGCCGGAGTGCAGAAGAACGACACCACCTTTACGCAGTATTTCTGCAACGGCACCGGTGGCGCGGCTACTGGCGGACAAAGCTACACGCTGCAAGGCTGTGGCACGCCAACACCAACGCCTACCGCGACTGCTACGGTCACGGGAACGCCCTCACCGACGCCGACGTGCGTGCCAGGAGGCACGCCCGGGCCATGGAGCACGGCCAGTCCATATCCGATAACCGACGTGCGCTACGGCTTTGCGCAGACCGCCACTCACTTCTATGTGTTCGGCGGAGTGTCCAATGGGACGCGTGTGAACAATGTTAACCGGCTGGTTCTCGCCACCGGAATGTGGGAATCCCGCGCAGCGATGCCCTTTACCAGTGAAGCGCCTACGTGTGCGCTGATGGCATCTACTGGCATCGTGTATTGCGCCGAGGGAGATACCGGCAGCGGGTTCGCATCCTACAACATTGCCACCGACACCTGGACGCCACTGGCTTCCATACCTGGTGGGGATCACTACGGATCAGCTTCGGGTGCGTTTAATGGCAAGGTGTTCGTAGCGGGCGGCACGACTGGCTTCGTCAGCGCGGTACAAGTGTACGATGTAGCGAGCAATACGTGGTCAGCCGGGACGCCAGCGCCAAACGACTTCCTGTTGGCAGGCTACCAACAGGTAGGTCAGTTCCTGTACGTAGTGGGCGGCTTCGAGGCAAGTGGGCCTGCTGCCAGGGCCTCGGCAGGGCTGAGCTCGGTGCTGAACAGGGGCCCGCAGCCTAAAGTGCCAATGGCGAACAACACAACCACGTGGCGTCTGGACATGAGTTCAGCCCCTGGGGTGTGGACGGTAGGGCCGGCATTCACAGCGGGTAGGGCGGACTTCGGTCTGGCCTACGACGCGGGAACCAACAAGCTGTATGCGCTGGGTGGCGATCTCCCGGGTGGTGGTTTCTTTGACTCGACCAACGCGGTAGACGAGCTATCGGTAGCGAGCTGGCCTGCTGGGAGCTGGGCGCCTTCACCGCCTAACCTGATATTGCCCAATCGTCAGGCTAACCAGGCCGGGTTCTACGGATCGGGACAGATCTGGAGTGTAGGAGGGCTGGTAGGCCAGACCTTCCAGTTCCTGGCTGAGGTGCAACGTCGAAGCAACGGCGGCGCTCCATGCGGCACGCCTACGGCAACGCCGACAGCAACGGCAACGGCTACCCATACACCGACATCTACGCCGACAGCGACGGCAACGGCTACGCATACACCGACAGCTACGCCAACTGCGACAGCCACGGCTACGCATACACCGACAGCTACACCAACGGCGACAGCAACTGCAACAGCGACCGTACCGCCGCGGCCTACACCGACGCCACGGCCACGGCCGACGCCGCCGCCGCATGTAAGCAATTGCTTTGGTAACTCTAACTGCACCGGGTTTCCCAAGACCGACACGCTTACTTGCGTTGAGTGTCTAACCTCAGGCGGGATGTCCTGGCTAGACGGCTCTGGGTGCCATACGACGTGTCCGTGAGTTGAGGGGAACTCGCGAGGAACAAACCTCGCGAGTTCCCGCTATGGCCGTAGAGCATCTGTTTCACACGCGCCACGGTTCAGAGAAACCTCCCGCGATTCCGGGTGCCGATTGGACGTCGTTGCGTTTTAGACGACGCCGACAACACAACGCGTAGTCGTTTAAGGATCTAGCGAATCCCGCTATCGCATTCCCACTGGACGTTGGTCATCTTGCCTGCTGCAACATCAGTTTCGAAGGGGCCGAAGTGACCGATGCTGGATTTCCTTCCCTTCAAGGAAATCTTGTAGTGGCCGGGCGGCAACGAGACTCGAAATCGGCCTTGCTCATCCGTGACGAAAGAGGTCACCTCCCCATTATTCATTTCCACCGCAAAAGTGGCGTTCGCCACCGGCATTGAAGCGGCAGCATCGATTCTGCTTGGACCCGGATTAGCCGGGCTAATGGTAATTACTCCTTCAATTCCAGATTCTCCGGCAGAAGGAGTTTGGCCAGTAGAAGCGCAAACAGCCATGACGATGAGCCCGCAAACAGTGGGTAAATTGCGAGATTTCACTGCACACTATATTCGCGGGGCGTCGTGGTGGTCAACGAATTCGAAACGCACGAAATGAATCTTGACAGGTCTGGCACTTGACGAAGGAATTGTGGCGTCGAAATTCTTCGCTTCTCTCGCGCATGAAACGCTACCTGCCGTTTGTAATTGTGGTTGGTGTGGCATTGGTCACGCTTGGGAGCGGCACGATGCTCTATCACGCAAAGCATTCACAACTCCAGGCTATTCCCCAAGATAAGGCTCCCTCGGCAAATAACGGCTCCGAATCAATGCATATCCGGGGCAACCCCGATGCGCCGGTGACGCTGGAAGAGTTTGGGGATTTTCAGTGCCCGCCCTGCGGCAGTTTTGCCGCGTTTGGCGAGGAACTCCTGAAAGAATATGACTCGCGCCTAAGGATCGTTTTTCGGCATTTCCCGCTGAAGCCTCACGAGCACGCTCGGGAGGCTTCGCTGGCTGCCGAAGCCGCCGGGCTACAGGGTCATTTTTGGGAGATGTACGACGTGCTGTATCGCGAACAAGCGGCTTGGAGCAAGGCTCCCAATACACGTGAATTGTTCGAATCGTACGCGGGAACGATCGGACTCAATGTTGATCAGTTTAAAAAAGACATGGATGGCGAACAAGCCAAAGCGCGGGTCGATTCCGATCAGGCGCGCGCCGAATCGCTCGGAATAAACGTCACTCCAACCTTGTACATCAATGGCCAGCCCGTGGACCCAAAGGACAAAAACCCTGAAGGCGTTCGCGCTGCCATCAATGCAGCGTTGGCGGGAAAACCGCACGCATGACCGTATCGCGATTTCGCACCATTCTTTACACGGTAGTAGCGATTGTTGCCGTGGCTGGTTTGGCCGACGCAACTTATCTCGCCGTGCAGGCGCTCACTGGTGAGACTCTCAGCTGCGGAGGATCACCCGACTGTTTCCGGGTATTGGGCAGTTCGTATGCAAAGGTCGGCGGCGTTCCGGTCGCTTTGCTTGGCGCGTTTGCCTATTTTTGTGTATTTACCTCCGCTACGTTTGCAGCGTTTGGCTACGCGCGAGCGCGAACTTTGCTCGTTCCGACGATTGGCGCAATGTTTCTGGCTACGCTTTGGTTTCTCTATGTGCAGGCGTTTCTGCTGCACGCTTACTGCCGATATTGTTTATTCTCAGCGGCACTCACATTTCTTATCGCGGGGCTGCTGATTGCCGTGCCGCCCTCACGACGCCGATCTGGCCCATGAACCGCATACTCGTATAGGCAATGAGCCCTATGCGCATTTTGGTGATCGAGGACGAAAAGAAAACCGCGGCTTTTCTCGCCAAAGGATTGCGCGAAGCCGACTTCGACGTCGATGTCGCGCCTGATGGCGAAACCGGGTTGGAACAGGCACGTGCGACCAAATTTGATCTTCTGATCGTCGACATCATGCTGCCGCACAAGGACGGCTGGGATGTGGTCGCGGAACTGCGGCGCGATGAAGTCCGTACGCCCATTTTGTTTCTTACTGCCCGGGACAGCGTCCGAGATCGTGTGAAAGGACTCGAGCTTGGTGCAGACGATTATCTGGTCAAACCGTTCGCGTTTTCAGAATTACTCGCCCGTGTCCGTTCGGTATTGCGACGTGCTCCCCAGCAGCAGCCGGAACATTTGCGCATCGAGGATTTGGAACTCGACATTGAGCGGCACAAGGCGACGCGCTCGGGCATTCCGTTGAACCTCACGCCAAAGGAATTCCTTCTGCTTGCGCACCTGGTTCGCTCAGGCGGGGCCGTCGTTTCGCGCGACGAAATTGCAGAGCACGTTTGGGACGTCGGATTCACGACCGACACAAATGTCGTCGATGTAGTTGTCCGCCGGTTGCGCTCGAAAGTAGACGACCCGTTCAAGACGAAGCTGATCCACACGATTCGCGGCGTCGGCTACGTTTTGAAAGGACGCTGAATGCCCAATGAAATTAAGCCATCCTGTGATGTCATTCTGAGCGAAGCGAAGAATCTCTGATCACTGTCCGGGCTGGTTTCATAGGAATCTCCAGAGATGTTTCGCTTCGCTCAACATGACAGGCCGGCCGAATAAACAACGCTCCATCGCATTCGAGCTCATTCTGCTGTTTACGCTGGCAGCGGGCCTTTTGCTCGCATGCGGGCTTGGCATCTTTTACTCGATTGTCGTGCGCCATGCGGTCGCCGAAGACAACTCAGTTCTGGCCGACAAAATATTCGACTTAAGCACGGATCTCCGCGAGAACGGACCTGAGATTCTTGCTGAAGAGGTCACTGCGCACCGCGCCGGTCAGCACACGCCTTATTGGATCAGGATTCTCGACTCACAGGGCCACGCCATTGCCGAAACACCGCAAATGGATCGATTGATTCCGACACAGATTTTTCCAGCCGGGCAAGAACCGCCAGAAGCCCTTCGCACTCGCAAGGATTATCGCAGCTCAGGGAAGTTTTTTTCTCTGGTGGCCTTCAACGAGCATCCCGCTGGGAAGGTTTACACACTTCAGTTGGCACAAGATCGCTCGACCGACGAGCAAGTTGAAAGGAATTTTGCTCTGTTATTCATCGCCGTCCTCTTGGGCGGCGTTGTGGTCTCGGCTTTGATTGCGATCGTCGTTACCCGACGCGGGTTGCGGCCGCTTCGAGAAATGACCGAGTCACTCCACCGAATCGGCCCAGATCAATTGAAGCAACGTATCGGTTCCACCGGGTGGCCGCACGAGCTGCAACCACTCGCAATCGCTTTCGACCAAATGCTTAAACGTCTCGACGATTCATTTACACGGCTCTCGCAATTCTCCGCCGATCTCGCGCACGAACTGCGAACGCCGATCGCCAATATGCTGGGCGAAGCGCAGGTTGCCCTCACCCGAGATCGCACCGCTGCCGACTATCGCGAGACTGTCGAATCCACCGTCGCCGAATGCGAACGGCTTTCCAGGATCGTGGACAATTTGCTTTTTGTCGCACGCGTGGATGCGGCGCGTGAACCGATCGCACGGAAGGAGTTCGATGCGCGCGCAGAAGTTGAGAAAATCGCGGAGTTTTATCAAACCGTCGCAGACGATCATCACGTGACGATCACGTGCAGTGGTAACGGACAAATTTGTGCAGACCCGGATCTGTTCGAACGCGCTGTGGGAAATCTGCTCGATAACGCACTGCGCTTCACTCCCGAGAATGGTTCAATTCAGATCGCGCTTCGCCAACAAGAGGCTGACTTTGAAGTCGCCATCAGCGATAACGGCTGCGGAATAGCTGCACAACATTTGCCACGCGTTTTCGATCGATTTTACCGGGCCGAATCATCGCGAGGTTCCGATGGCGCAGGCCTCGGCCTGGCTCTGGTAAAGTCGATTGTCGATCTCCACGGCGGTTCAGCCACCGTCGAGAGCAAGGTCGGTCACGGCACAATAGTCAAACTGGTATTCCCGCTTTCGCAGAAATAGAAGTCAACGCAGCACCGGTCTCTCTGTCGCGGGACAATGACAAAAACGTCATTGTAAATCGCTTGACAGAATCTCGTTTCTGTCCGGAACTCTCCTTAATAAATCGGAGGAAAAAATAAAATGAATACTCGAGGATTGCTTGTGACCATCTTTGCGGTGGCGCTTAGCGTCGCTCCACAACTCGTTAGTACTTCAAGCGCGGCAGGAACATATTCTGCCACGCTGATTTCGCCTAGGGCTGGGCAGGTTCTCTACCCCGGGCAGAAGATCATGGTAGAATGGAAGTCAACGCTTCCTAACATGGATCTGACGGGATGCGAGAGGGAAGTTTGGCTGTCGCTGGATGGCGGGAGGACCTTCACGTCATGCATTACGCCAATACTCTCACCGAAGGCTGACTCATACCTGTGGACTGTTCCGAACCTGCCTACCAATGCGGCAGTCATGGACATCCGCTTTGGGTGCGAAGGGTGGTATCCCGAAAGCTACGCCCCACAGCCCATGTCGACCTTTGTCATTGCGAAGCCGGTACCGGCATCGCAATAAGGTTCGAGTTTTACGGCTCACGCTCAGAAGGAGACACTCCGAATCTCTCGGAGTAGCTCGATGGCGAACTCCGCCCGTAGCGTAAGCTAAACGCTAAAGAATACAGCGCCGACGGCTCGACTGCTTATGGTGGGTCGCCCAGAAAATTTATCTTGCTAATCATTACAGTTTTGTAATGATTGTCTGGACCTGCAGGTTGATCGCCGTGGAAGTGAAGCCTCCGCGGTTTAATGAAGTGGATAGGCCGCAGCTCGTTGTGGAGGCGGGCTGCGGCTGCCCTTTTACAGTAATTGTCAGCAAACGTAATCGGAGCCACAGACACCTCGGCAAAAACGGCTAAAAATTTGTCTTGCCATTAATTACAATTTTGTAATCATGACCACGCTTTATGAGAAAGACGCTCTTCTTTTCTGCAATTGCGCGGTGGTCGATCCTGCCGATTTGCTGCGCAGCTTTGGTGTTTTTTGCCTCAAATCATTTCGCTGTGGCGCAAGCAACGACAGAGTCGGCCGTTGTGGTCACGGGCGAGGAAGTACCCAGCGCGTACGGTGCCCCTCCGGGCATGTCGCGCAGTCGTTTCTCCAACGTAGTAAATGCCTACGTGTTGCCCCCATGGGCATTCTTCTTCGGCGAACTTTTTGAGGGCCAGGGATTCCGCCACGGACCTCCCGATTATCTTTTCACTCAAGAGGTAGAAATGGGTCTGCCCTATCGTTTTAACGTAGCGGCGGAAACGCAGTTCGAGCGGTTTAATGGCGGCGGCGGCGCGCAGACGGTGAGTCTGGAAGCACGATGGGCCCTTGCTGATTGGAACAAGATTCCGCTCAATCCGACAATCTTCGCCGAATATAAGTTCGGCGTCGGCACCATTAGACACGAAGAAGTTCCACCGCCTCCCGGAGGAGGAGAAGAGGAAGAGAGCGGACCGCCCAAGGTTCCCGATGCCTACGAAGTTCGTTTGCTTCTTGCTCAGGATTTCGGGGAGCACGTCGAATGGGCAATGAACTGGTTCTTTGAAAAAGAGAACACCGGCGACCGTGGCCGCGAGTGGGGCTTCTCTCAGGCTGCGATGACTCCGGTTCTCCTGCCTAACGAGCGTCTGAAAATCGGCATAGAAATGGAATATAGGAATTTAACCGTCAAAGATACACGCGGTGATCCGTTGCACAGTTTCACCATCGGCCCAACTCTCGCGTGGAAACCGACAACGCAAACTCGCCTGGACATCTCGCCGTTGTTCGGTTGCACCGCGCGTGCTCCGGTTGCTGATGTGTTTGTGGCCTTCTCATGGCTCTTCGGTGGCGAGCGCGCCGAAGCCGAAGCCCCGATCTCTTCGCGCTTCCGTTATTATACCGACGCCGCCTATGCCCGTTCGGGCAAAGACTCGGGAAAAGAAATGAAGCAGGTGGCGTATGTTCCGCCGTGTCCAGAATGGTACGGCGACCGCGAATGGAATCTGAACCTCTGGGGCACCTATGCATTCACCAACACCGAGTTTGCTCCTAATCCTTCGTTGGTCGACATCGTACAAAGCACCAGCGAAGCCGGTCCTGTACTCGGTACCTACGATCGCTATATCGGTGGCGACCACGCATGGGGCGGCGGCGGGGACATAAAATATTTCTTCTGTCGCTATGTTGGTGTCGGTGTTGAAGGATTTGCTCTGGACGCCAGCAAGCCTGGTTTCGATATCTTCGAGGACCAGGCCGTTCCGGTTTTTGTTCACCGAAGAATTAATCACGATCACACTATCGGCTCTGTTTTAGGAACGCTTACCCTGCGCTATCCGATCCCCTGCACACGTCTTTCGCCTTACGCATGGGCGGGTGTGGGTGCGATTTTCGGCGGTGGCGAAAGGGACCAACTTCACACGCAAGGACCGCCGGACGCATTCGCTGTCAATGCGCAGACCGACCATTTCGGCGCGGAAACGAAATTACTCGGTCAATTCGGTGCCGGCGTCGAATTTCGGTTCTCGCGACACGTCGCGATGATTAATGACTTGAGCTTCGGGGTAATTGATGGCCCGAGAAATAATTTCGGAATGTTCCGTAGCGGCCTGAATTTCGCCTTTTAAAAAATCTTGAGGGCTAACGCCTTCAGGGCTGAAAAACCGCGGCTGTTTCCGCGGTTGATGAAGTGGACGTGCCGCAGCTTGGTGGAGCGGGCTGCGGCACACTTCTTTTTTGACGTATTGCGCGCACTTGTGTCAAGGCTGCATTCGCGAAGCGCGAAAACCCGCCGGTATGAATCTTGACGCGTTCTAGTCAGATCGATAGCTTGGCTGCGGAAAGGAGCTTGTTCCGGTGAAGACCGAAGTATCAATCGAATACTGCGTCGTTTGAAATTACACGCCGAAGGCCGTCAGTTTGGCGACCAAAATTCTCGAGCTCGGCGAGCGCATCAAGTCGCTTACGCTGATTCCGTCGAGCGGCGGCGCCTTCGAAATTCGCGCCAATGGTAAACTGCTCCATTCCAAACTTGAGTCCGGCGAGTGGCCGGATTTCGACGAGATCGTTAAGGCGATCAAGAAGGCAAAATAGCCAGCCGATCGCTTGTACGTCCGTAAACCGTGGCTGGTGGTTAGACGTTCAAAAGCGGCGTCAAGTTCGCCACGTCGAATCCGTCCTTTGGCGGACCGCCGCACTCCAAAGCGCGCTTCGCGCGCCAAAAATTCGGCGTTGGACGTTCGACGTTGAGACGTGGGAGTTTTCTGCACTCTGGAGAGTGAAGGGTGCCTGGTGGCCCTCGCGGTCTTCAAAACCGTCGTCGTCACGCAAGTGGCGAGGTAGGTTCGATTCCTATCCTCTCCGTCTCCTCATTTGTGATTGCCGATTTTCGATTGCCGATTGCTTCAGTGCACATCGGATGATTTCAATCGCAAATCGCAATTCGAAAATCGAAAATCGAGCGAAGGGAGGTGAACCACATGTCGCGTGAGCAACTCCGGAAGCTAACGTCGCTTTCATCCTGCGCCGGGTGAGCGTCAAAATTGAGCCAACAGGCCCTGCGACAAGTTTTGCCGCAGCTTCCCATTTCGTTAAACCGGAACGTGCTCGTCAGTTCGAAAACGTTCGACGACGCGGGTGTGTATCGGTTGGACCGCCATCGCGCACTAGTGCAGACCGTTGATTTTTTCACACCGATTGTGGACGACCCGTTTTCGTACGGCCAGATCGCAGCCGCCAACTCGCTCTCCGACATCTACGCCATGGGCGGACGTCCCTTAACTGCACTAAACATCATCGGTTTTCCCGAGGATCTCGTTAGGCCAAGAGTGGTTTCGTCGATTTTGCGTGGTGGTCTTGCCAAGGCAGCCGAGGTCGGATGCGTGATCATCGGCGGCCATTCCATTCGCAATCCAGAACCGATCTACGGACTTGCGGTTACAGGCCTCGTAGACGTCCGGCGCGTCACCACAAACGCAAATGCGCGTCCCGGCGACGTGCTCATTCTGACGAAGCCGCTGGGCACCGGTATCGCCACGACCGCGATCAAACGCGGAATGGCTTCGCGCGCACTAGAAAAAAACGTGATCACCCTCATGTCGCAGATCAACACGGTCGGCGCCGAATTGGCCGAGTTAGGGCTCGTGCGCGCCGCCACCGATATCACCGGCTACGGGCTGATAGGGCATCTGATCTCGTTGTGCCGGGCGAGTGGTGTCTCCGCGGATATCGATCCCGCTGCTGTGCCCATCATCAGCTACGAAATTCACGAACTCGTCAAGCTGGGCTGCGTTCCGCAAGGCAGCCGGGATAATCTTAGTGCAACAACAGTTCTCGTCGATTGGGCGCAAACGGATGAAACGTGCCAAATTCTATTAACCGACGCACAGACCAGCGGCGGTTTACTGCTGTGCGTCGCCGAAGCCAATCTTAAAGAGGCGCTCAAGGTCCTGCGAAAAGCCGGCACACATTCCGCCGCGCAGATTGGACGAATCGTACCGCGACGACGTCGCCGCCCATTGGTATGCATGACCGAATGAGGTGCCACAAGCGGCGCCAAATTCCGGCGGTGTCGAAGATCCTCGATGCCCTCGGCGATTGTGATTTGCCGCGGCCTTTCGTCGTTAAGATTGTCCGCCGCAAACTGTCACAGATTCGTGCGAACAGCGCGTCCCCCGAATTCGAGTCGATTATCGCTGATCTCCGTCGCTCGCTCGATGAACTTCGCGCCGGCCGACTTCAGTCAGTCATTAACGGAACTGGAATTGTCATTCACACAAATTTCGGACGCGCTCCGCTTTCGAGCGAAGCGATGCGTGCACTGAATGAAGTCGGAGCGGCGTATTCCAATCTCGAATACGATCTTGCGAAAGGCGAACGCGGGGAGCGCGGCTTTTATGTGGAGAATGCGCTCACCCTGCTTTGTGAAGCCGAGGGGGCAACCGTGGTGAACAATTGCGCCGCGGCATTACTCCTCGTTGTTCAGCACTTCACACGAAAGGCTGGTAGGGCGCGACCGACGGTCGTGCCGGAGGTTGTCATTTCACGGGGCGAATTGGTGCAAATCGGCGGCGGATTTCGCATCAGCGAAATTCTCGAAGCCAGTGGCGCGAAATTGCGCGAGGTCGGCGCGACGAACAAGACCACACTCGAAGATTATGCGCGCACCGTTGGGCCCGAAACCGCGATGATTCTCAAAGTACACCGCAGCAATTTTTTCATGAGCGGCTTCGTAGAATCGCCTTCTTCAATTCAGATCAGCGCGTTGGCGAGGAAGCATCGGATTCCGTTTGTCGAAGATCTCGGCAGCGGCGCGATAATCGCGACTGAATCATTGGGCATTACAGAGCATGAGCCAACCCCTGGCGACGTATTGAAAGCTGGCGCTGATCTTGTTTGCTTCAGCGGCGACAAACTCTTCGGCGGTCCGCAGGCAGGAATCATCGCTGGGAGAAAACGATTCGTCACTGCGTTGAAACGCGAACCGCTGTTTCGGGCTCTGCGTTGCGACAAACTCTGTCTTCTCGCTTTGCAAACGACTGTGGATCTTCACCTCGATCCTAGGATTGGCGAAATCCCAACGCTCGCGCTGCTACAAACTCCAGAGGGCGCATTGCGCGACCGTGCCACAGCGATTGCTTCGCGTTTGGGGGATTTGCCGCTGAAGATTGAAATCGGCCGCGGCGAAGCAAAGCCAGGCGGAGGCACGTTGCCGAGGTCGCATGTGCCCTCCGTGACGGTCGAATTCCTTCCCAAAGATTCATCGATCGCCGAATTCGCAGCGAGCCTTCGTTTGTCGAGTCCGCCTGTGATCGGCTATATCGCGGATAACAGATTCAAACTCGATCTGCGCACAATTTTTCCTGGTCAGGACGAGAGCGTGATCAACGCGGCTCGCGGGGCGTGCATGAAGTGACGACGCGCTATTTTATTACCGCTACAGCAGGTCATGTTGATCATGGCAAGAGCGCTTTGGTCAAAGCGTTAACCGGCACCGATCCCGATCGTTTGCCGGAGGAAAAGAAAAGGCAGATCACAATCGATCTTGGTTTCGCCGCATTGAATGCAATCGCGCCAAATGGCGACAGAATTCACGCGGGCATCGTTGATGTCCCTGGCCATGAGGATTTCGTGCGCAACATGATCGCCGGAGTTGGCTCAATCGATCTGGCATTATTTGTCGTTGCCGCAGATGACGGCTGGATGCCGCAAAGTGAAGAGCACTTGCAAATCCTCAATTACCTCGGCGTGCCGCGCGCCGTGATTGCGCTCACCAAGAGCGACCTTGGCCGAATCGACGTCGTCGCTAATCAAATTCGTGAACAACTCACTGACACACCTTTTGCGGATGCGCCGATTGTTCCCACGTCGGTCAAGACGGGAACGGGCATCGAGAAGCTGGTGAACACGCTGGTTACCCAACTCGCAAGAACGGAGCCCCAGCGCGACATCCGCAAGCCACGCTTGTTTATCGATCGAGTGTTCACGCTCCGCGGGATCGGCACAGTTGTGACGGGAACACTGACCGGTGGGTCTTTGCGCCGCGGCCAGCAAATCGTTGTTTACCCGACGAATCTCGAAACACGTATTCGTTCGATTCAGAGCCATGGCGACGAACTGGAAGTGGCACACCCGGGAATGCGCACCGCGATCAATCTACCGGACCTCTGCGTCGATCAGATCAAGCGCGGCGATGTGGTGACTCTTCGTAATCACGGCGCGCCATCTTCGACTCTGATTGTTCGTGTGGAAAGGCCGTCGCGCCCGAACGACGACAAGACCGTTGCGCGTCCCCTGAAAAACGGATCGTCGATATATGTGCACCACGGAGCGTCGCGCGTCGCTGCAAGGATTAGGTTCCGTGAAAAAGGATCTCTCGAGGCAGGCAAAGAAAAAATTGCTCTATTAAAACTTGCCTCACCTATCTATGCGTTCATCGGCGATCGCTTTGTCGTTCGCGATTCCTCGGAGCGACACACCATCACCGGCGGAGTTGTACTCGATTCAGATGGCGACAAGAAATCACTGGCGTCCAGTGTCGCACTAAACAACGTCGATTCTTTGGTGCGCGCGACCCTCACGCGCCAGGGATTCGCGCGTCGAGAAAGTCTTTTGAGCAAATCACGATTCAGTGCCGATGAAATTTCTGAGACCCTGAAAAATTTGGAGAAAAACGGTGAGATTGTCGTGTGCCAGAACATTGCGGCCGATTGTGAATTCTGGCGGAAACTCCGTGCGCAGGCGATCGGCCTGATCGATGCGGCGCACAAAGAGTCTCCCGAGCGCGCCGGTATCGATCTGGGTGAGCTCCGCTCCGCACTACGCATTCAAGAGCCGGAGGTGCTTGAATCGCTAGTGGCGGATCTATGCAAGGGCGCTTTCGTCCGTAAAGGGTCGGTTCTCGCACGGACTTCCCATCGTTCAACGCTGCCGGTCGACCGTCAACCGATCGAGAAACGAATTCGCGAAGTGCTCACCGGACAGCCGTTCGATCCACCCTCGCGCAAGGCGATCGAGTCGGACCCACAGGCTCGGCAAGTCGTGCGCTTTTTGATCGAGAACGGTGACGTAACAGAACTTGCTCTTGATGTGCTGTTACTGCGCAAGAGTTTTGAGTGCATGAAGTCCCAGGTAACCGAATTCATTTCCAAAAACGGACCTTCAACTGTGAGCCAGTTGCGCCAGGCGCTGGGAAGCTCGCGACGTGTTATGGTGCCGTTGCTGGAACGGCTGGATCGAGAGGGCGTTACGCGACGCGCAGGAGACAAAAGGATGCTCTGCAGCAGCCGTAAGCTGTGAAACGATCGCGGCCGCTTCTGCTCGTTGTGCCATCCCCGCGGGAAGCCTGGGAGGACGCGATGGCTCCCTGGTTCGATCAAGTTTTGCCCGGAGCGTGGCAACGCGAGTTGCCGTCGCTAGTAGTCGTTCCAACGCGCGGGCAGGCTAACGATATTAAGGCGCACCTAATCGCAAAAGGCTCGTCGCATTTGGGTTTCCAGTTTGTAACACCGTCGAGTTTACGTGCGCTGCTCGCGCGGGATGATGCGACTCCGACTGCTCGGCCTGAATTTCTGCGTTTGCTTCTCGCAATCGCAGCCAGTGAAATGGAAGATCGGCCTAACGAATCCGAAGCGCTCGCTGCTAAAGCTGTTACCCGCGCGCCCGCACCACTACTGCGCGCGTTGGGTCGCCTCGAAACTGCCGGTTGGAAATTCGAAGAACTCGGGCTGCCGTCCTTTGCGCCAGTGGTTCAGCGTTTTAACGAGCTGCTGAAAAAATGCGATTTTGTACTTCGCGGCGAGAGTGACCGAAGTCGTTTGCAAAAGCCCACACGTGGCAGGCGAGAATTTTCCAATGTGCTTATCAGCGGATTCGACGGTGCCCATTGGGCAGAATGGTTTCTCCTGCGCAGCGCGGTCGAACTAGCAAAAAGCGCCACGATTGTGCTCGAAGAACCCCGAGAAAATTTTTCCGATGTCGATCTTTGCTGGATTGGCTCCTGGGAAGAAGTCTGTGGCGAAGCCCAACGCGTATCGAGAGCGACGGCGACCACCGCGCTAGGCGATTCGCTTTTCAGCGAAATGGAAATGCGCGGAGGCGCGGAAACGGCAAAGCGTTTCGATTTTCTGATCGGCACAAACTTCTCCGAACAAGCCGAGGCGATCACGCGACAATGCGTTCGTTATTTGGCAGACGAGAAATGCACGCGGCTGGGCGTGATTTTTCCGGGCAGCGGGGCCTTGCCGCGGCTGGTCGCCAGTTCGTTGGAGCGGCTTGAAATCCCGCATAACGACGGGCTCGGCCACATTGTGCCCGGCATTTTCGAGTCGGCGGAGTGGCGGGCTTGGATCGAATTGCAACGCGCGCCGCGGCTTAATTCTTTTCTACGTTTTCTAAATGCGTTGCGCGACCCGGCGATCGTATCGCCCAAAATCAGCCGGCAAGTTTTCGAAAAGGTTCTGTACGACAGTTACAGGGAAATATTGTTGGATGACCTCGAAGTGCTGCGCGAATTCTGTGCCGAGCGCGAGGACGATAAATCTCAGGCGGCGACCGAAGCTCTGCGCGCGCTACCGTTTCTCCCGGCGCGCGCCACTTTCGCGCAGTTCCTCGAACAAACTTACGCCGCGTTTACGCATCTCAAGTGGAAGCAGCACGCGCTCGAGCTCGCCAACGTCGCGCATGATTGGTCGCAGTGTCTCGATGCCGAATTTCCACGCGCGCTTTTTTTGCGCTGGCTGGAAGAAACTGCTGTGACGTCAGATGCCGAGCGCTCGGCCGCAGGCGATCACTCATATGCGCGCGTGCAATTGCTGACAGTGGCCCGCGCGCAAAATCAGGAATGGTCGCACCTGATTTTTGCAGGTTGGAATGAAGGGGCGTGGCCGCCTTCAGCCGGCGCGGAGTTCGCACGCGCCGAGGAGATCCATGCTTTCAACCACAGCGTGCAAAAGCTGAACAAGCGCGCCGCTCGCCAAGGAAGCCAGGGCGAGGGCCACACGAGTGTTCGCGAAAACCATTCGCTTTATCTCGGGCCAGGCGAGCAACGCGCGATCGCGCTGCGACAATTCAATGCGCTCCTCGAATCGGCCAGTGAAGGCGTGACGCTCACGGCCAGTCTGGTGCAGGAAGATGCGCCGGAACGCTTCTGGAATCCAAGCGAATGTTTCACCGAGCTTTATTTCAAAACGCGGCGTGCGCCGCTCACTCAAGCAACGTTGAAAGATCTCCAACGCGCCACCGCGCTGTTGCCGAAGCCTACGGCTATAGCGACCGATGTGCAGCAAACCCTGATCGCTTTCAACGCGCGCCGTGACTCCTCTCAACCTGCCGGCGAATATGATTTCGCGTTGCGGCCGAACGGGTCGTATCGACCGGTGCCAACGCTGAGTGTAACCGATCTTCAACGAATGCTTTCGTCGCCAGCAATTATTTGGATGAAACGTTATCTCGGCGTGGAAGCACCGGAGGACGTCGCGAATCCATGGGCGGCAACAACGGGTAAATGGGTGCACCATTGGCTGGCAAATATCATCAAAACGCGGGATAGAAAGATTTTCTCGGCTTTTCCCGCCCTGGCAAAGATCGACGAGCGCATTCGCTTTGCCGCGGACGAGCGGTGTGCCGCACTTCGGCGCCTTTGCGGCTTGGCAGGCAAAGTTGTCCCTGATTGGTGGAACTCGGGTTGGTTGAACGCACGCTATCTCGCGCGGCACCTCGGCGCCAAAATCGGAGCGGCGAAAGATTGGAATTGGATGGCGACTGAGTTGGCCGTCGGTCGCGAGAATACGGTAAGAATCGCCGATGGCGTGGAACTTCAGCTGCGCGGCCAGATCGATTCGGTGCTCGCGCACAAAGACGTAGCTAGTTTCGCCGGACAAAAGATTTGGATTGTCGATTATAAAACCGGTTCGGACAGGGAACTGAAGACCTCCGATCTGCACGACAATCTGGTCAGAGGAACAACCTTGCAGCTAGGTCTTTACGCGCTAGCCATGCGCGAACTCGGCGCCGCCGAAGTGAGCGTGAGTATTATTTCGTTGAGGGTCAAAAACGTAGCGCCACAATTGTCAGTGGACGATCTCGCGCCCCATACTGACGTCTTTGCCGATCTCGCGGAAATGCAGCGCACCGGAATTTTCGGAATGAAAGGTGAAATCCGTCCGGCATTCGGTTACAGCGCGCCGTACCCGCTCGCGACGTTGCCGATCGACAACGACATTTTGGAAGATAAATGGGCGCTGACGCATCCCGCGCTCGTCCTTGAGAAAGAGGAGTGGGAAATATGGTGAAGCCGCGCGACGAGTCCGTACGCGCGCGCTTTGCCAGCGAGTTGGACCGCAATTTTTCTGTAGTTGCATCGGCGGGTTCCGGCAAAACCACTGGGATCATCGAACGCATCTTGTCGATCGCGCGTTCGCCGAACGCCGCGGAAATTTTGCCGCGTCTGGTCGTGGTCACCTTCACCAATCGTGCGGCGGACGAAATGCAACAGCGCACTCGGCAAGCTCTTCTCCAGGAAAATTTGCGACAGGAAGTGCAGACTGCGTTCAACCGTGCCTTCTTCGGCACAATCCATTCGTTCTGCATGAAACTCCTGACCGATTTCGGTCATTATCTTGGTTTGCCTGCGCCGCTCGAGTTAGTCGAAGACGACGGCGACATGTGGCAGGAGTTTGCGCAAAACCAAACTCGAATTGGCAGGTCGTTAGGCGAAAAGGACCGGGCGATGCTTCTGCGTTTCGTGCAGGCGCGCGACCTCATGGAGCTGGCCCGACGCGCGCGCTCGGCTGTTTTGCAGATGCCAGGGCTGTCGCCTTGTCCGCCGCTTGATTTCGCTGAGGTCTACTCACAATCAGATAAGGCAAAGGGGAACGACAATATTGCCAAATCGCAGGCGGAATTGCGCGAATGGGAAAAGCGTTTCGCCGGCGATTGGGAATATCTGCGCTGGCCGGTTTGTTTCACCGCGGCAAACGCCAGGTTTACTCAGTTGTGGCAGGAAAAATTTGCGCCTCTGCGAAAGTGGATTTGCGCCGCCGCCACGTGCGTCGCAGCAGAGGTGCAGCGTGATTATCTCAATTTTCGACTCGACCACGGTCTGGTCACTTACAACGATCAAATCGCGCTCGCGGAAGAGTTGCTGCAACATCCGATCGCCGCGCAGAGAATTCGGGAAGAAAACTTTCGTGTCATCCTCGACGAGGCACAGGACACCGAGCCGCTGCAATTTTCCGTGCTGCTGGAAGTGACGCGCCCTCCGGAAGCGAAGGGCCTTTGGTTGCAAGATCGACATTTAGGCCCGCGGCCAGGGCACTTCTCTATGGTCGGCGATTTCCAGCAATCGATTTACTGGCAACGCGCGGACCTGAATTATTACCGAGCAGTTCATGAAGCCCTCATTGCCGATAAGAATGGTGAGAGCCTGGAATTCGCCGTCACATTTCGGCTGGACCAGAAGCAGCTCGATTTCGTGAACGAAACTTTTCGCGAGATTTTGAATAACAAGGACGGACAGGTGCGCTTCGTCGAATTGCAACCGCGCCCGGAAATTCTTCCCGGGAAAGTCATCTGCGTGCCGCTCGCAAAAGAATTGTTGCCGCAAGGAAAAAAGCTCAAGGATTACCAAAAGGCACGTATCGAAGCGGAGTATCTTGCAAGCTGGATCAAGGACGCGGGATTGAAAAAACTTTCGGCCGATTCGTGGCGGGAGGTGGCAATTCTTTGTCCGCGCAAAGCCTGGCTGCAAACGACGGCCGCAGCGTTACGTCGCGTAGATTTACCGGTGGCGATCCAATCTGAGCACGATGTCAAAGGCGACAGCCCGGCCTATGCGTGGCTGACCGCGCTTCTTACGATCATGACCGACCCGCTCAATGCCTACGAAATCGTCGGCGTCCTGCGCGATATATTCGGCGCGTCCGACCACGATCTTGCCGTCTTTTCCGAAGGGCAGAAGGCGAGATTTCGCATCGACGAGATTGCGTCGACGACCGGAAGAATTTCCTCGGTCTTGCATACGCTGGCAGAAATTCGGCAACGCGCAGACGGTCTGGCCTTATTTGACGCCGTTACTTTGATTATTGAGCAAACGCAATTGCGCGAGCGTTTGCTCCTATTGCCTGCGACTGAGTTTGGCGATCTCGCACGCGAACTGGATGCCTTGATCGTACAAGCGGCGGAAGCAGAAGCGAACGGAATGATCCTACCCGGGTTCGCCGAACAGTTACGCAACGATTTCGCATCGTTACGCGCCGTCCGTTTTTCCGCTGACGACAACGCGATCCAACTCATCACTTCGTATAAGGCAAAAGGGTCTGAATGGCAGGCGGTGATCGTGCCATTCCTCGCGCGCGATCTGCGGCCGCCACCGCCGCGTTATCCAGATTTCGTAAAATCGCCCGCGGATGGCGAACTGATCATCGCGTTCGCCAACCAAGACAAATCCAAGGATCTAAAAGACGCGATCGAGCGTGCGGAACAGCAGCAACTTGAACGCCTTCTCTATGTCGCAACAACACGAGCGCGCCACACTCTCGTAGTTGTGCTTGATCAGGAAATCTTCTGCAATAGTGAGGGCAAACTGCTGAAGACGGCACAACTTCGGCGACTGATGCAGGACAAGGATTTTTACTCAGGCGAATTCGATCAACACACCAGCACAATCGATCAAGTCTCTGAATCTTCGCCGATCGTAAAGCATGCGTCACAGAAAAACGGCTCTGAAATCGAGTCGTTAACCAACGGCGAGCTCAAGCGCGCTGCGAAACGCGCTTCGGAATTCGTGCGAAAAATCACACCAAGCGCTCTCGACCCGGAAGTTCCGGCAGACGCGCGAACACGCTCGCGGCTCGATACTCTGGCCACGCTCTACGGCCGTTGGTGGCACAAATTTTTCCAACGTCTGGATTGGAACGGTGGAATCGATTCCGCACAAAAGTTATTCGAAAAGGAATTGCCAACTTCTCCCGACGCGAAAGCCGCGGTAAAAGACTGGAACGCGACGCGCCGGAATTTGTTCAGCGAGGGCACTATCGCTCGTTTTCTTGCGAGTGATGAAACGTTGTATCACGCGGAATTTCCATTTTCGTGGCGCAGAAACAATCGCAGCGTGCTCGAAGGATTGATCGATTCGATCATGATTAACCGTAAAGCTGGCAGCTGTCTCCTGCTTGATTGGAAAACGAACGATGTTTCCCCGAGCGACGTCGAAATCTTTCGCGAAACTTACCGGCCACAGTTGGCCGCTTATTGGAAGGCGGTCAGGGAGATTACCGGCCTCGAAGTAGAAGCCGGCTTGTTCTCGACTGCGCTTGGCCGCTTGCTGCTTTATTCCGCCGAAGAACTGCAAATGGAATGGCGCCGGCTGCAACAACTTCCGCCCACGCAACTGGAAAATGAATTCGCGCCGGATTCGGCCGATGGCATTTGACCGCAGAACGAAACGACAAACCAAAAGCGGTCAGCGGACCGCGTTACGCTCGCGCTGACTAGCTCTCCCGGTCGCCGCGAATGAATTGCTCGACGCAGCGAAACGCTTCGTCGTCGGTCATTTGCACGGGCGGATGCTTGGAAAAATAGGCGGAAGGGGAATGCAACACGCCGCCGATGCCGCGGTCGAGCGCAACCTTACAGCAGCGGATCGCGTCGATCGCTACCCCGGCCGAGTTGGGCGAATCTTCGACTGATAGTTTCAAGTCAATTTCCATCGGCACATCGCCAAAGAGGCGGCCTTCCACGCGAATGAACGCAATCTTGTTGTCGAGTTGCCATGGCACATAATCGCTCGGGCCGATATGGATGTTTTCGTCCGCCAGGCGATCGCCCATCACGGACTGCACTGCCTCCGTCTTGGAAGTTTTCTTCGACGCCAGCCTGGTGCGATTCAGCATGTTCAGGAAATCGGTGTTGCCGCCGGTGTTTAATTGATAAGTGCGCACAACTTTCACGCCGCGCTTGCGAAAGAGATCGACCAATGCCCGATGCACGATGGTGGCGCCCACCTGCGCCTTAATATCGTCCCCAATAAGCGGCAGGTTTTTATCGGCGAATCGTTTCGCCCAAGCCGGATCGCTCGCGATAAAGACTGGGATGTTATTGACAAAGCCGAGTCCCGCTTCCAGCGCGCAACCGGCATAAAATCGGGTGGCCTGCTCGGACCCGACGGGAAGATAATTGACCATCAGTTCCGCAGAGGAATTTTTCAGCTCGTCGATAATTTCTTCGCGAGTGGTTTCTTTCTCGAGTGGAAGAAATGTGCGCAGCGGATCCTGATCCTGCATGTGTGGCGGGTAGCCATCCAGAACGCACCCCATTTTTACGATCGCGCCGGTGAGCTTGATCTTTTCACAGAACGCCTTTGTGCAATTGGGTGGCGAAAAAATAGCCTTACTCACGTCAAGGCCGACCTTGCGCCGGTCAATATCGAAAGCAGCCACAACTTCAATGTCACTTGGACGATACCCGCCGATCTGACGGTGCATTAAGCCAATGCTGGTACCGTTGACAGAGGAGCCATCATAAAAATTGATTCCCTGCACGAGCGAGCTGGCGCAGTTTCCAACGCCCACGATTGCGATTCTGATTTTTCTCATTTCTAAAAACTGAACCCTAACTGATCTAAATAATTCGGAGCAAGCGATAAATTAGGCTGGTTCGCTGCCGCGTCCCGCCTAGTTAGGCCCCCGGAATCCGGGCCGCGAAGCCTGAATGTGTCTGAAGTCGCCCCGGCTTGCAAGGCCTGATATAAGGGCAAGAGTCTGAGGCGTCCTGAGGCAGGGACGGCTTCCGCCAGGAGATAAAACCACATGTGTTCGAAATTCGCAGCCATCAGTCTGACGATCGCTGCCGCTTTGGCCGTTTCCTCAAGCTCGTTGAAGGCGACGCCGGTTTATGGCATCGAACAAGCAGTTGCCCTGGCCCAGGAGCGGAACCCCGAGATCCTCATCGCACACAAGAAGGTGACAGCGGCTCGCGGTGGTTTCATCGAAGCCCGCTCGGGCTATCTCCCATCGGTGAGCTCAAGCGGGCTGTACGATAAACGACAGACCGAGAGCCAGACAAACCTTCGACAGGAAGATTACAATGCGATAGTAAAGCTCGAACAGAACCTTTATACGGGCGGAGCGGTCAGCAGCCAGGTGGCGATCGCGCAGTTGAACATCGCCAAGGCAAATTACGACCTTCAGGAGACGATCAGCCGCGTCACCATGGATGTGCGAATCGCATTCAACGAACTGTTGCTGAACCGGGCGAAGCTCCGCGTACACGAAGATTCCGTGCGAGTGTTCGAACAGGAACTCAAAGGCGAGCAGGAAAATTTCAACGCCGGGATTGTTGGCAAATTAAATGTGCAGCGAGCCGAGGTGGCACTCGCGAACGAGCGACCGGAATTATTTAGCGCGCAGACGGATTTGAAAAACTCGTATTTGCGACTGGCGGAACTTTTCGGGACCGATCTCGCCCCCGGCGCGCAGGCGCCTCCGTTCGAAATTTCGGGCCAATTGCAATATCGGCCCAATCATCCGGACCTTAACGACTGCCTTGCACGGGCTGACGCGAACCGTGGGATCATCAAATCCAAAGCGAAAGACATCGAGGTCGAAGATCGCCAGTACGTTTTGGACCGCAGCGCGACGCTTCCGCACGTGCGCGCCTTCTCGGGGTACGAAGTTTACAGCGAGCGTGACCCGGACGTCGGACCCGAATTTAACTACGGTGGCGTTGTCGGGATAAACGCCACGTGGAACATCTTCGATGGGCACGCAACCAAGGGACGCATGCAGGCGACGCGGGCCCGGCGTGATGCGGCGGTGCAAGCTTTGGCAGCTGCGCGGCGCAGCGTAGCCTCGGAAGTGCGCGGCGCATTTTTCGATCTCCAACAAGCCGACCGCGTCCTCGAGAGTGAAACAAAAAGCCTGCAAACGTCAGATGAAGCGCTCGACATGGCCAGAGGGAACTTTGCCGCCGGATTGGGAACACAACTTGATGTACTGCAAGCAGCCACGGACGTCACCCGGACGCGCACAACCCGATTGAGCGCGATCTATCTGCACACCGTGGCTCTCGCACGCCTTACTCACGCCTGCGCCAGTTCAGCCGAAGCGCTCAATTTCGGATCCGACTTCAAAGACGTGAAAAGCGAAACTCGCAACGCTGCGCACGCTGCCGACGTGGCCAAGCCACCACAAAAAATGACTCAGCGATGAAGCTACCGTTAAGATTGACGACCCAATCTGTAGCCGTCGCCCTGTGGGCGACGCGACACGAATCTGTTGAACGAGTGCGCCCTCCGCTTCCCACAGGGAAGCGGCTACAGCCAGCAGCGAGCGTTTACATTTTCATTCTAATTCTGATCGCGTCCTTCGCGTACCCCACCAGCGCGGTCACTCTGCGAGACGTACTCCGCACCACTCTCGAAAGAAATCCCGCCATACTCGAGGCCAAAGCCGGTCTTGAGCAAGCTGCCGGGCAGCGCCTGGTCTTTCGCTCCATCGTCTGGCCCGACTTCGACGTGAACGTCCCCGCAGGTGTTCAATATGGCCACCGGGCCGGTGAGAGCGGAGTAAAAGGATTTGCCGTGGGTCGCGGCAATTTGGAACAGACGTTGTTCAACATGGCTGTACCGCCTTCGCTTCGGCGTGGCGACATTGAGGTTCTAATCGCCGAACAGCAACTAAACGTGGCCGTCGTTGAACAGTTGCACGTCGCGCGGCTCGCGTTTTACGCGGCGCTGTACAACCGATCGCTGGAATCGATTCGAGACGAACAGCGACAGAAATTAGAAGAAAATGTTGCTACTCAGAAAAATCGGTTCGAAGCCGGATTAACCGATCGAAGCGCGTTCACGAGCGCAAGTGTCCAAGCCGACGAACTGATTCCGCAAAGTGAAGCCGCGCAGCGCGCCTATCGGGAAGCGCAATTGAATTTGGCGCAAGCAATGGGGATCGACCCTGCAAAATCATCTCTGCCCGAACCGGATGGCGAACTCGAGTTTGTCCCAATCCGGATCGATGTTGCTGCCGAAACAGCAGCAGCCTTACAGCGCCGGGTCGATCTCAAACTCGCCCGCTTGTTTGTGCGCGCTGCCAATGAAGATCAACGCATTATTGCAGCCGACTATTATCCCAGGCTCGTGGGAAGCGTCCACGGAGAATGGGTTCCGGTCAGCGGAATTCATCGACAGGAATCGACAAGCAAGACACAGGATTTCATTGGGTCAGAACTTCGTGAAAAGGCGGAATACACCTGGCGTGTCATCGACAACGGAAAAGTCGGGGGCGCGGTGCTGAGCGCACGAGCAGCACGGGAGGAAAACGAACTGACGTGTCGGAAACTGGAATCGAACGTGAGCCGCGAGCTCTCGCGGATCGCCAACGATGTTGAAGCAATCGCTGCCCGCGAAAAATCACTCGCATCCGCGTCGGCCGCCGCGGAGGAGAGTGCCCGCACTGTTCGGGAAAATGTTGCAACCGGTCTGATCTCGCCGCTTGAGTACCGCGTAAGTCAAAGCGCTTTTCTGACGACAAAGAGTGGTTTGCTCGACGCTATTTATCAGCACAACGTCGCAGCCGCAGAATGGGACCGTGCAGCGGGCCGGTATTTTCAATTTTCGTACGAAACTCACAAACCGGGCTCGCAAGCGAATAAGTAGTCAAGTCGCCAAGGGCTTCAGAGAACGACAGATTTGGCACCTGGGAAGCCGTCAATCCCTGAAGCCGATTGATCGAACGGATATCTCGGCTGCAGTGTCTTGGCAATGATGGTCTCGAATATCTACGAACAAGCCGGAACAAGAACGGCTACTCCCGGGCACGAGCGTATTGCAAACAACCGGAGTGGACATCACACTAGTTCTTCAAAATTGAAATTGCCGAAATCAAAAACCGTTTTGTGGATCGGCGCAGCGGCGCTCGTGGTCCTTTTCGCGCTCGCGTATTTTTTTCTGATGCCAGTCGCGGAAGTAGCGACAGTCCAACGGGGGACGGCCATTTCGGCGGTTTATGGGACGGTGCGGATCGAACCCGCGTTTATGGTGCGTGTACGGGCGCAAAACGACGGGTTTATCCGGCTGGCCGAATCTTTCTCTGCCGGCCGCGGGGCAATCGGCAAAGGCGTGCAAAAGGGCGAATTACTAGCAACCATTGCTGACGAAGAAACCTCCAGACAATTGAAACAGGCGCGCACCGATTTGCAGGCAGCCGTTGACCGCGCGGCTCTCCCCGTACCGTCCTCGGAGTTGCTCAAAGCAGCGGAGGACAATCTCCAACGGCTCGAAAAAGTCGTTTCCTCAGGGAACGTGCCCGCAGTCGAATATCAAAAATCCAAGAGCGAGGTAAACCGTTTACGCGGCGCCGTGGAGACGGAGCGGATCGAGCGGGATCGCAATCTCAAGTCTCTTCAAGAAACTGCCAAGAAGCTCGAAGCGGAGATGAAGAATGCCGAAGTCCGCTCGCCGATTGATGGAATTCTGATCAACGTTCAGACAATCGATGGCGAACTGGTTTCGGACGGGAATGAGCTTTTCACCGTCTCTTCGCGAAAGACTTATGTACGCGGCGAAGTCAACGAGGAGGACGTAGGCGAAGTTAAACCGGGAATGAAAGCAAAGGTGCAATTGTACGCTTACCGGACGCGCACGTTCACGGGTCGCGTCACGTCAATCCAGCCCGCAGCCGATCCGACCACTCAGCGCTATACCGTTGTGCTGGAGATGGAAAATCCACCCGACAACATGATGGTCGGGATGACCGGGGAGATGAACATCATTACCGGCGTGCACGGAAATGCGCTGCTCGTGCCGACGCGCGCGCTGCTCGTCGATCAAGCACTGGTGGTAAATGGAGGAATTGTGCAGCGACGAACCGTCAACGTAGGATTTCGCACACTGGATTTTTCGGAGACGCTCAGTGGTCTGGCAGACGGCGATCATGTAATCGTTTCCGATCAGGACAAGTTTCATTCCGGCCAGCCGGTGCGCCAGCGCATGATCGACGCGCCGCCTCCACCGAAAGCGCCGTGACACCACCGCTTTACATTGCCCTGCGTTTTCTAACGCATCGCAAGCGGGCATTGCTTTTGAGTTTGAGCGGTGTCGTTTTCGGTGTCGCGATCTTCATCTGCACGCAGGCGCAGACGCAGGGCTTGTCCCGCTATTTCATTGAGTCCAACATCGGGAGCAACGGCGCACTCGTCGTCAGGTCCCGTTTTCGCCCGCGTTACGAGCCGCTCATGGTCGCCGCGAAGAACTCCAAGGCGAGTACCGGCCGCCGTCTCTATTTTGAAGGCATCACCAACCCCAACGAAATCATGCGGGTGAGCAGGCAATTCCCCGATGTCATTTCCTGTTCACCGGTTCTGCGCGGAACCGTAAGCGCTCGCGCGGGATTTGAGAACGCGACTGTCGATCTTTACGGCATCGATCCCGCCCTCCACGCGCGAACTACCGATATCCTGCGCCAATTGATTGACGGCAGGTTTGATGACTTTCGAAATAACACCAGCGCGATCATTATCGGTTCGCGCTTGGCAGAACTCCTTCAGACTAGCGTGGGCGACACGGTGCAATTGCTCGCCCCCAACGGCGAGTACTGGCGATTCAATGTTGCAGCGATCGCACGCGCAGGTATTGGCTCGATCGATTCGACCCGCATTTACTCGCACGCCAAGGTTGCACAGGCGTTGCTGCAGCAACCCTCTGGAGCGTCCATGATCATCTATAAGCTGCGGGACCGGAATCGCGCCCCGGTGTTGGCCGGCCGCTTCGAAGCCCTTTTCCAGCACGATGCTCTTAGCTGGCAGGAACGCGAGGAGAGCACGCTCCAGCTTTTCTTAACCTTGAGAATGTCCGTTGCGATTACCGTTTCGCTCATCATTCTACTGGCCGGCTTCGGAATTTTTAATGTCCTTACGATGTCGGTCCTCGCGAAGATTAAAGAGATCGCGATTTTGCGTTCCATGGGGTACCGCCGCAGGGACATCAGCGCAATCTTCCTCTGGCAGGGCGCACTGATTGCTGCGGCTGGATCGGTGCTGGGTTGCGTGCTCGGCGCGTTAATGACCTGGGGCGTATCGCACATTCCCATTCGTCTCCGCGGCTTGCTCTACACAAACTATTTTTTGGTCACGTGGGACTGGCGCCATTATGCGTTTGCGACGTTACTCGCGCTTCTGGCTGTGTTTATCGCCAGTTATGTCCCGGCACGGCGCGCCGCTGAGTTGGCGCCCGTGGTCACCATTCGGGGATCGAGATGAGCGCAGAAGTTAGCCTGAGTTGCGACCGGATCGAACGCTACCTCGGCGAAGAAGAGGAACGCGTGCACGCCCTGCGCGGTGTGTCGCTTGAGATCGAGACTGGAAGCGTTCACGCCGTGGTCGGCCCGTCGGGGTGTGGCAAAAGTTCGTTGCTCTACATTCTCGGTTTGCTCGATACACCTGATGCCGGGCGAGTTGCGATCGAAACCGAAGCGGTGTCCCACCTGAGCGACGATGAGCTCGCGGAGAAGCGGAACAAATTCATCGGCTTCATCTTTCAATTCCATTTCTTGATGGAAGACTTTACCGCGCAGGAAAATGTGATGATCCCCATGCGTAAGCTTGGCCAGCTCTCGGATGCGCAGATGCGCGATCGCGCTGCCGAGCTGCTCGACGGCGTCGGCTTGGGCGACAAGTTGCGACGGCCCAGCCGTCATCTTTCCGGAGGCGAACAACAACGGGTCGCGATCGCACGTGCGCTCGCAAACGATCCGCGCGTCATTCTGGCGGACGAACCGACCGGCAATCTCGACACCGCAAACTCCGAGCGCGCGTTTGAGCTGCTGCAGAATCTTGTGCATGGACGCGGCAAGGCGTTGCTCCTCGCCACGCACAATCCGGCAATTGCCGAAGCGTGCGATTGGATCCACGAAATGAAGGACGGCCGCATCGTCGACAGCCAACTCCGGACCACGCGTAGCTAAGCTGTCCCCGAAGTTGGCACATCCGCATGGTATCGTTAATCTCAGCGGGTGGAGAACGTCCTGCCAATATTAGTCGCGGATGCGCCCGACGCGTTGGTCGAATTGTGTGGCGTCAACTTACTGGAACGTTTGCTGCGCATTTTGCAGCGACTAGGATTTCGCAGTGCAATTGTCTTTTCCAGCACGCCGGAAATCATTGGAGCGGAATTGGCAAAACGCTCGTGGGCTCGAGAACAAATCACTGCGCAACTTGTGCCAACTGCAGTTAAACCAGTTACGGCCCACAGGGTTTTGGAACAAGGTCAGACGGCGCGCTTCCTGATTGTTCCGGCAAACGTCTATTGCGATGGCCGTTTGCTTGCCGCCTTGTCGGCCAGGAACTCTCCGACCCTCCTTGTGGATTCCAATCCGCCACAGTTTGTCCAACACCTGATTCAAAACCCGAGCGGGCCGGCTGTGGTGACGCGGGACTTCCTTCTGGCGTGCTCTGGCAACACGCCGGTTTTTGAGGAGCTCAGGCAGAAGACCGATGCTCGTGAAATCGACACGGTGGACGCGGCAAAAGTTGACGATTACATCGTCAAAATGCGCCGGCGCGTAAGGCCACTTTGTTTTTCAGCGCCCCCAGAGCAGAGCCGTCGTGTAGCGGAACGCGTCATCCTCGATTCCGCGCAAAATGGAACACTCGACTTACCGGCTTACTTGCACGCACCGATCGAAACGGCAATCATCTCACTCCTTTGCAAAACGCGAATCACGCCAAACCAAATTACGATTGGAGGTTTCGTCATCGGATGCAGCGCGACCGCGGCATTCGCGCTTGGCCGCGTCGGGCTCGGAATCCTCGCTGCTCTCCTATTTGGTATCGTCGATGGACTGGATGGAAAGCAGGCGCGTGTCAAAATCGAAACGACCGAGAGTGGGAAATGGGAACATCATCTCGATTATCTTATCGAGAACTCGTGGTGGGCGTCTATCGCTTTTCATTTGTGGCGAAGCGGTCAATTTCCGAACCCGTTCTACTTTCTCGCGTTGCTCGTCGGGTCGCGTTTATTGTATGAATTCGCGCAACGCGGGGCGAAGATGGCTAAAGGCCGCCTGCTGGATGACGTCGCGCCGTTCGACCGTGCTTTCCGGCTGATCGCGGCCCGGAGAAATGTTTACGTTTGGATTTTGGCGGGCGGCTTCTTGTTAGGCGCCTTTCCCCAAAGTTACGCGATCATCTGCGGATGGGCCGCCATTAGTGCTGCCGTTCATCTCATGCGCTCCGTTTGGATTTGTAATGCTCTCAGGCGTCGAGTTGTTGATTCCCGGGCCTGACAAAGGGCGCAACAGCGAAGGCACACGCTTTGCCCGCGCGAGAATTTCCTTACCGAGAACACGCACCGGTTTTTCGACCAACAGTGAGGCGCTCACAGCGCAGTAAACACCGCAACCTTCCTGACAGGATTTCTTCTTATAATTGGCGAAGAGGTCGTCCAGCGTCACGTCCATGATGTGCTTGTTCGTGTGGACCATGCTGCAAATCCAAAATTTTCCCTGCGCGGAAACGAAGAATAACTTGTAGCCTGCCGCGCACGTCCATTCGACGTGCTCCCCTCGGAGCAGACTGCGCTGATAATCAAGAATCGCCTCGCTGGTGTGAATCTTCTCGCCACGGCGTTTTCGTTCGATCATTGAATCGATGAACCGTTCGAGCTCCTCACGTTGCCCGCGATCTACGCGAAACCGCCGCAACGGATCCGCATGCACGAGCCGAACCTCAGTCGGAATTCCTCGGGATAACCCAGTTTCGAGCACCGCTTGTGCTTCGGGCAATGTGTCGGCACAAATCACGCCGGTGATGTGCAGGCTAATTTTTGAATCACGGAAATAATCGAGCTTCGGCAGGATCGTCTTGAACGACTTTTTCGTAATTGCACTCGGCGTCATCCGGTCAACGCTGATCTGCATGACCTGCAACCCAGCGTCTTCCAGTTCTGCGATCAGTTTACGCGTGAGGAGGAAACCGTTGGTGGTCAAGCTCGTGGCAAACCCGAGCTCACGGCAGTAGCGAACGAGTTCGACAATATTGGGGTGCACAAGCGGTTCGCCGCCGACGAGAGCGATGCGCATGGTCCCAAGCTCGCGAATCTTCCGCACCCATTTCTTTAAGTCGTCGATGCTCGGATGCGGCCGGCTATTGTCGTATTCGGTGCAATAAGCGCAATCGAGGTTGCACTGGTCCGTTACATAAAGGCTGCATTGCAGCGGTTTGCGATCACGGAGACGCTTAGCTGATTCCAAGATGTTGTAGCCGGAAAATTCGCGGCCGATTTTACCGAGAAGCTTCATGCGATGATGAAAGAGCGAACAGCCTACGACAACTTGCCCGTGAAGCAATTGTGCCCGGAGGGTACCTTCGCGTAACACTCGCGACCTTCTCCTGGGTCCCCTAACCCGCCAGCCCAGTGCAAGATCGAACCGCAAGCGAATATGCCTAAGCGGAGATCATGGACAGAGCGACATTGGTTAGACTTGGCACACTTGGAATCTCAATCCAACCGGCCTCATCGAAGAACCACGACCGCCGATCGACTTTGATAAACAAATCGTGGAGCGGCGAAAACAGGTGCAATGGAAGCGCGAACTCGCCGGCAAATGGATGGCCCCGGTAACGGGCGATGCCAACGCTGCGATTCGTCGCGCAATCCAACATTTCAAAATCGCCCGAGCAGCCGGGAAGACGGATCTGGCACACGCGTTTTCGCCCAAGGGAGTCGCGACCCAAAATGAAAAACTTGCTCCTCTGCATACGAAGCGGCTCGACCGCAAAGCGAAAATCGACATTTAGGTTGTCGCGTGTTCGAGAAACGGAATGAACAGCTCCATCACGCCAGACAACGGTCTCGCGTTCGACACGAAGAAAGCGCTCCGAACGCGTGGCGTATCTAAGAAAACGTCGCCTCGACAGTTTGATTTGCGTTTGATGGCGGCAAATTGCGTCGCGTTTTGTGGCGGTCTCCATTTCGGATGGTGATAATTGCGCGGCGCGGTCGAAAAACGCGGGGCTGCGGCCGTGCACTAAATAATTCCACTGCGAAACTCCTGGTGTCACAAAGTCGGCGAAGATGAGCCGCATCATCACGGCAACCGCGTTGTGGTCCGGGTGAATGTCGAATATTGAAGGCGCAAGGATGTCTGTGGGTGACCAATCGTCGATCACTTGGGCAATCCGCGTGAGAGCGCTGTTGCAATCACGCAATAGAAGATCTGTCAGACCCTGGTCTGGCAGGCCAAGGAACTGAACGTCCGAAGGGTGGATACCGAGGACGCGCAGCGCGGCCAGCGCTTCTGAACGCCGCAATTTTCCCCAGCGTTTTCGATCCGATGCACTCAAGCGCCATCTTCTTTCGAGTGCTCGCTGTGGCCAGGGATTGTTATCCCCATCTGTCACGTAGACAACGCGAATGGCCGCTCCAGCGCGAACCGCTTGCTGAAGAATGACGCTGCATGCCAGCGCCTCATCGTCCGGGTGTGGCGCGATCAGCATTACCCTCGAGCGAATATCGAACGTCGGAGCAGTTAAACTTTGAAATGACATCCTGGTTAACAGACGAGAAAGCAGGGGAGCTGGCAATTTAATTCAGCCGTCAGGCGAGCTACTCCCACTCGGTCGGCCTGAAATGGCGATCGACGGCCTGCGCCCAGAAGACCACGAGGTCGTGTCCGGTGGAAGTTTGCACAAATGTGTGAGTGCCCTGTGAAAGAAAGCGCGCCTTTCCTTCGTACCGCTCACCGTCGAGTACACCCATCACAGTGCTAGCGTCGCGCGCGATGATTTTGTACGAGGCCGGAATAACGATTTCAAAATCAAAGTGGTTCCCGTCCGTGGATGAGTGCAACAGGACACCTGCCACCCGCAATTTGTTTCCAATCGGCAAATAATTCTGTTCGAGAAAACGCAACGTGGCTGACGGCATGGCGCCTGGCAAAACGGCGACGCAGGTGTGCGTATCAATGCAACGCTGGATCACATTGTCTGCCATCAATCCACGCCGAATGCGTTCCTCAGTAAACGTCTCGATAATGGGATAAAAGCAACGCTGCCGGAAAACCATTTCTCCTCTGCGATCAAAAACGAAGTCACTCGGTTCAGTAAGTTTGAGCGCGTCCCACAAAAGATCGCTCTCCCGTTTCGCCTTGTCTGCCCAGAAAGGGTGAGCCAACAAGGCCACCAATAATTCGCATACACCGACCAAGGCCGGCAAGGGCATGACGCGCCAGATCTTCGCGATATTTCGATTTCGAGCCCAGCGATCCGAAATCGTCAGAGCTGCGCCCGTACAAATGACAAAAGCGAGCGGATAGAAGGGGAGGTAGTCCTGCCGCGTCAGAACGGGCCAAAAGGAAACGAGCGCGGTAAAGAAGAAGCCGGCCGTGACGAAGACAAAACTCCGGCGCGCCGCCACCACGGCCTCTGGCGTCGCGGCAACAATCCGACGCGCCCCGAGAGTGACGAGCGGAAATCCGACGGCAAAGATAATCACCCACCATGCGGGATGGTTGGTCAAACCGGGCACGACGTTGTGATCGAAAACCCAATAGCGGAACTGCGGCCAAATGCCGTAGAGCGCAAACGCGGCCATGATCGTAGCAGGAACAATCAACGCGCTGGCAAAGAACGCTGCCAACGCGCGGAAAATCCGCCCCCAACCGATACCCAGTCGCTCGCGGCCAACGAAAATCAGAGTCATCGAACCCCCGATCAGAGTAGACATGACGAGGAGCAATGTCTTCATGGAGACGCCAAAGCAAAGACCCATGAGGAAACCCGCGATCAGCGCTCGCCGCATTGTCAATGTGCCGCCGAGTAGTATCGACAAGCACAACAGCCAAAGCGGAGCCCAAAGATTATCCGTCCGGAATTCAACCGAACAAAAAGCATAATCGAAGGAAAGTCCCACTAGAATAGCTGCCCAAACGCCGACGCGCCGGGAAAAAAGCAGCGATCCGATCCGATAGGTGCACCAGAAGGCGAGAATGTAGAGCGGTTGTAAGATGACCCGCATCCAGTAAAGAATCGTCCCGCGGTCGCCGATTAGTTTGTAAATCGGTGCGCATAGAAGCTGAAACAACGGCATGTGGTTATCAGCCAGATCGCGATACTGAACAAAACCGCGAGCCCAACCCCAAACGACGTGCAAATGTTGCGGCTCATCGATGTCAAACCTGTAGTAGGCGATAGTAATGATCCTCAGAAGGATCAGCGCAATGAGAAGTGAAGCCGCAGACGTGAATTCGTGCGGGTAGGATAAACCGAAATAATCGGCTATGCGTCGTGTTAACGCTCGCCCTCGACTGGACGAAGCAGGCGTTGTGGTGGTCGCCGCAGGTCGCCGAGACATGATTCTCAGCAGCCGAGCGCTAGTCCTGGGCAAGAACCTTCCCCGCACATGCGCGCACGGATTCCCAGATGTCGACGCTGGGCACCTCCGCCCCTTTTGCTAATAAGTTTCAAAAAACCAGCTAAGAAGACATTCCCCGGCCTCAGCTCCATAAAAAATTTCTGTCCGCGTTCAGCGAGTCGCTCCATGGTCCATATTCTTGGTAGATGCTACCCGCCAGGAGTTAAAATTCATTATCTGTTTGCGGCACTCGAAGCGACTGGCTTAGCAACAGTCCGCAAGTCAAAATGGCATTATGTGCCTATCGACTCCAACGGGTGCGCGGATCAACCTCCACGATTGTTAGAGTTCCAGCGGCCACACGGGCAGCTATAGCGTCCTTGGGTAAGGCGCCGGCCAAAATTCTTTGCTCTGCGTTGAATGCGTCGACCAAAAATGGTTTGCCCGCTCGATAATTTACCAACATATCTCTTCCGCACGTCACATCACCGGGGATTCGTCGCACGCGTTCGACGCTATCAGTCATTGCCCGCTCCCGCATCGCAATCTCGTTTCGAAAACTGGAGTCAAATACCAGCCGTACCGGTTGAAGTTGTTTTGACGCCAGCAGCCTTACGCATACGGCAAGCAATAGAATTGCCTTTGCTTGTTCCGATCCAAGGCGGCGCGCTATGGGCCATAACGAAACCTGTGTGAACGCCAGGCCAAGACCCATCGCGACGGCTATAACGAGATCAAATTGGGCATTGATATCCACTCCAGCCCCTCCTTTCTGTAGGAAATATGACCCTAGCGCAATTGCGATGAGCCAACTGCAAAGCTGAACGTTGACATCACGCCGACAAGCCCAAGCATTGTAAAGGCAAGCGACTAAACCGACAGACACCCATTCTAATTCTTCAAAACTCCGAAGCGCCTTTTTCAGCGAATAATGCCTGGGAGATAGGATGTTCAGAAAGAAGCTTCCGCCGAACAAGGCATAACAAATTGCGGTACCCGCTATGATGGCGATCGCCGCAACGCAGAAGCACTTCACGGCTTCGCGGCGACGGTATAGGGCAAGCCAGAGGAAAACAGTCACTGGCATGGCAATGATGTTGTGCTTAACGAAGCCCGCCAAGGCCATCACAAGAACGGGCCCGACATATCCGCGGTCATTCGATCTTGCGATTAGAAACCACAGAAAACCAAAGGCCATGATAGCTTCGGCGAGGAGTTGCGGCTCGTTCATTCCGACGTAGGACATAAAAAATCGGCTCATCGTCGCTACAAAGAATGCCCCGCTAATTCTGGCGGCCACACCACTTCCACCGAGCCGCCTAACGCTCAAGGCGATCGCCGTCGCGATCGCAACTACGGCAACCAGGGACAACAATCTGCCGGCTAGCACCGGATCGCCTATAAACCGCCCAACCAGACCAACGATGTAAAAGGATACGGGCGGATAGTTGTTGGTGATGAGTTGATCGGCAGATGGATAAAGCGGCATCTTACCCATCGCAGCATCAGCGAAATAAGCATTCCAACCCTCGTTGTTTTCAATTTCGACGTTCAGAAAGGCGCGATAAACCGTCCATGCAAAAGACCAAATCGCTATGACATAAAGCGTCCACCGTAATACACCGAGGTACCGCGGATGATCGACCTTCCTTGTCACCAGGAGCGAATGGCTTTCCAGTTGAACACAGCGCAACGAAACCTAGCGCATCCGGTAAATGACGCCTTCGGCAGTGTATGCCACCGGCTCGTACCGTTCCGCCAGGAGTTTGGCCAGAATCGGAAAGTCCTTCACTGGATAGTGCGCACTTTTGCGGTCGGGCTGAACATCGACAATGTAGGTCGGTGGATGCCTGGCAAAATCTTGCTCTAGAGTGGTCCAGGCGCCGGGCAAGATCCGGCTGCGAGTATCGAAACCGGGGATCGGCCCTCCGAAAATGTAACCCGTCAGCGGGAAGGTTGTGATGTAGCGGCAGGCAGGACGTCTGTGGGCGTCCAGATAAATGTCGGGTCTTTGGCCCCAGACGAAAATCCTGTCGGCAGGGTCGGAATGCGCGAATAAGTATTGTCCCGTCTCAGACGGCACACGTCGCTGCGCCAACTCCGTCCAGTGTTTAATTGAGAAGAAAACGATCGTAAGAGCTAGCCACGCGTAGGTCACTCTGGGTCGCAGAAGCCAGTGGGGCGGCTGAATCGTCCGGGACCAAAGTCGTGCGTAGTAAGGCGCTGCGAGCAACACCAGTGGAGGAATCAATTGGATGTAGTAATGAGGGTAAAAGCGAGCGCCCGCTGCGGCGCCGATCGCCGAGGCAGAAAGCAGCCCGAAAAGCGCTGTCCGTTCTGCCGTCTTCGCAGCCCAAATCTTACTCTTATCCCGGCAGGCCATTATCGCCCCCAGTATCAAAGGCAAACAGACGCCGATGAACGCCAACGTGAGAAAGATTCCTTTCTCCCAAAAAACGTGTGGAACATCATGATCGCTAATTGTCCAGTAAAATGCGTCACGCAGGATGCCTTGTTTCCAAAGCACAATCGTCACGAGACCGACGACTGCGAAAAATCCTGCTGTGAGCGCAGTTGCCTGAATGATCGAATTTATTCGCGTTAAACTGCGGCTGGCACGGTAGCTTGGGAGGAGTAGATAAATGCCGAGGGGGACTGCTGCTATCGCGGCCGGCTGCTTGAGCAGAAAGGCTGCGCCCAGAAGCGCGCCCGCCACAAAGAGCTCGGGTCGCAGTCGCGACGAACCGCGGCGGAACGCGATTGCCCATGCCAGGATGATCGGGAGATTCATCACCATCTCGCCGTCGAACGACAGGGTCTTCCACGTCCACCAGGGTTGGAACACACTGTAGAAGAACGCGGCAATCAAACCGGTATTGCCATCAAATAACTCGCGGCCGATCACGTAGAGGCCCGCTATCGCGCATAGCGTCCACATGAGTGCGACTATATGAAGCGCTTTCCAATTGTACTCGCCTGCTACCTTGAATACTGCTGCGTAAGTCCAGAAGAGAAGTGGCGGCTTGCGCTCTACCGCGTCAGCGTAGGGCCGACCTCCGTCGACTATCTCGTTCGCCACCACCGAATACATTTCTTCGCTGTCAATTGGCTGAGGATGCAAAAGAGACGGGAGGCGAATTGCGACCGTGAGGAGGATTATCCCAAGCGCGGTGAAGCGAAATTGGCGCAGCCTATGAGTTGGCACACCCATCATTCGGCAGATTAATTTCTGGATGCGGTCCTCTTAAGGGAATCGTAAATGCCCGTAACTTCTTTAAAAACATCATCAACTGTGATTGCTTGCATGCAAAGATTGTTGCGGCAGACCGATTGCCTGTTGTTGTAGGCGTTCACGCACGGGCTGCAGGCGATGCCGGCCCACAAGGCGATTGCGTTTGGGGATCGCGCGGCAAATAGCGCTGGTGTCTCTGGCCCGAACAAAGTGACGACGTGAATCGGCGTCATCGAAGCGAAATGAGCCGGGCCACTATCATTCGTCACCAAAATCTCACTGCGTGTGTACAGCGCGAGCACCTGCCGCAGAGTCGTTTTTCCGGCAAGCGGGATGACGCGATCAGAGCCAATCTCGTTTGCGAGCTGGTTATTGGGACCCGCTTCGGCCGGCGCACCTGTAAACCCAATAAACAACTCCGGGTAACGTTCGAGCAGCCGCCGCGCAAGTTCGACATAACGCAAAGGTGGCCACCGCCTCAACGGCAGCAAGTCGCTTGCGTTCGGATTGAGCAGGACGAGTGGCGCAGAACCGATACGAGGATTTTCGCGCTGTAGCAGAGCATTGATTTCAGCAATCTCAGACTGTGAAGGCCGAAATCTTGCGAGCGGCTGGTTTTCGGATGGCCTAAAATCGAACGTCGGAAGCGCCGAGGGGTCGCGGGTCAACGCTTCAACCATCGCTTCAAACATCTGACTTGTATGGAGATGAGGATTGTATAAAAGCCGGTGCGTCATTAAGTCGCCGCGGTAGGGTCCGTCGCCAAAAAAGGTATGAAACCCAACGCGTGATTTGGCGCCGGTCATAAACGTCAATATCGCGGAGAAACGTGTCAGAAACTCCATATCAACGACCGCGTCGATGCCGATTTTCCGCACCTGCAGCACCGCCCGTAGCGCACCAGTCGCGAGTCCCAAAGGACTGTTCGTCGCGATTGTTATCACATTTCCATCGGGAATAATTTCCATTGCGTCGAGAATGAAGCGATTACCTTCGAATACGACGAAGTAAACGTTTTCACGTCCAACCATTTCGATCGCGCGCAGAATTGCGGGATAGGCGAGAACGGTTGAGCCTTGTTCCGCGAACTTGACGAAGAGAATGCGCTGAGACTGACGTGGTCCTAGCCGCCCAGCGGATTCAAAGATTTTTCTGAGAAAGGTTAGAATGGCGCAAAGCGGCCCACCAACCCAGCGATCGGTGCGTTGCAAAGTCGAAATACCTACAGGAAGATCCATTCGCGCCTAAGGTGGTGATATTTGCGGAAAAATTTTGGCGCCTTGAGCAGTCGATTGTAGCGTCGGGGCGATATGAACGCGAGTGTTAGTTTAGGCGTGGGCTGCTTTGAGCATGTTTCTGACGGAAAATGAATCAAGTCGCTCCTGCTCAAGATGTCTAACATCGAAATCGCCGAAGCCTCTGGCCGACTTCGCACGGAGTCAGTCAGCCCAACGGAAGTTGCGCTCGACGTCGCGCCGCCAGCAGTGGGTGCCCTCGCACGCGTAGACGAAACTGGAGTAGAGCTCAAACGCGGGGCCTTCTTGAACACGATCGCGATGTTGGCGTCGAACCTTCGCGGCGTCTTTATCTTTCTCGTGGCGCGACTCCTCGGACCGGCTGCCTTGGGAACGTTTTCGGTTGCCTGGGCGAATACCGATCTGGCCAGCAAAATTGCGGTCTTCGGACTCGATAACGCCATCACGACTTTTATTGCCCGTTCGCAAGCGACCGGCAATCTCGCGCGCAGTCGCGCGCTGTTTCGGGCAGCCGTTGTTCTGGTTCTAACCCAGTCGACTCTCGTCGCCGCCATCGGCATCACGGCCCTGCAAATGTTTGGCGATCGATTGCAATTTCCGCGTGAGATGCTGTCCGCGCTGGCCTTTGTCCTCTGCGCGCTGCCGGGCATCGCGTTGTACCGCGTTTGTACTTCCGTCTCGCGCGGCATGAAGGTGATGAAGCACGACATCTACTCGCGAGGCATGACAGAACCTGTCATCACGACGCTGGCGCTTTTGGTCGCGCTCGGCTTTGGATTCACAAGGTTCGCGCCGGAGGCGGCCGCTGTTTCCGGAACCGCGGCTTCGGGAATTGTCGCACTCATATTTGCCTCAAGACTCTTCAGCGGTGTGACAGCGCGCGACGCCGTCTCCATTTGGGCCGAAGCAAGACCGTTGCTCGCCTACGCCGCTCCAATCAGCGTTTATCAGATGTTTAACGCCTTCATCCTGGGGCTGGACGTGATCATGCTGGGATGGTTCATCGGCCGCGCTCCCGGGGTGACCCTCGCTACGGTTGGCGTTTATAGTGCCGTGGTTGGGCTTGCGGGCGGCCTACGCAAGGTCAACCAAGCGTTCAATCCGATCTTTGCCCCAGTCGTTGCAGGCATGACTGCAACCGGCGATCAGCAACGCGCCGCCGCCACCTATTCTCGTCTAGCCGAGTGGATGCTCTGGATCTTGTTACCCCTGGTCGCCGTTATGACGCTCTCCGGCTCGGTCATCTTACTGATCTACGGTCCAGCGTTCATGCAAGGCGGCGCCTGGCTGGGGATCGTCGGAATCGCTTGTGCCACGAACGCGTTTGTGTCGTTGGGTGAGACCGTAATCATGGTGCAACGCCCGCACTTGAACCTGCTGAATTCTTCGGTCACCTGCGCCATAGCATTCGGCGCAAATCTCTGGCTGATTCCTCGATTCGGAGTGACCGGCGCAGCGTTTGGCATTCTGCTGCCCTACATAATCCAAGGGATCTTGCGTTACGGCGTGCTGCGACTGGTCTTTCGATGGCGCAATCCGTGGAGTAGCATCCGTCCACCGATCCTTACCGCAATCATCGCTTTTGTACCGGCGCTGATGTGCCGTTTGTTTCTGGATGGGATCGCTGGACAAGTCATAGCCGGTCTTGTCTTCATCGCAATCTTCGGGGTTGGCTGGTTGCGCCACAGACGTTTGGCCAAACCGGCGTGATGAGGCGAGTCTTTCTCACCGGTGCGAGCTCGGGCATTGGCCTGGCCATTGCGAAATTACTGGTCGCGCAAGGTCATGAGGTCTGGGGAACGTCACGTAATTTGGAGCGAATTCCCAAAACGCCACGATTGCATCCGATTCGTCTCGACCTCGCCGACCGGCTCTCGATTGAAGACGCATTCAAGTCCGCGCTGGCCGAAGCGGGTTACTTCGACGTTTTGATTAACAACGCCGGGGCTGGTCATTTTGACGCTGCTGAGTTTCTTCCCGTGGAAACGGTTGCGAGCCAGTTTCAAATTTTGGTTTTCGGTCAAATCCAGTTGATGCAACTCGCGCTTCGCCACATGCAAGGGCGCGGAGAAGGTTTGGTCATTAACGTCACTTCATTAGCTTCCCGACTTCCAGTGCCGTTCATGGCGGCTTACAACGCCGCGAAAGCGGCCATGGCATCCTTTACCATGTCAATCCAGCTAGAGCTCGGTAATTCCCGCGTGCACGTTGTGGATCTTCAGCCAGCCGACATTCGCACCGAATTTAACCAGGGCGTGATCAAGAGCACCGAGGGTGATCCCCGTTATAACACAAAAATCGCGAAGACTTGGGAAGTCGTTGAGCGCAACATGAAGAACGCGCCGACGCCAGACCTCGTCGCCAGGCATGTTCTCAGATTAGTCAACTCTGCTCAGCCACCGCCACGCATAACAGTTGGCGACGCATTCCAATCAAAAGTTGCGCCTCTGATTTTCAGATTTCTTCCGCAACGCCTCCGGTTGTGGGGATTGAAGAGGTATTACCAGATATGACTGCTGTCTCTGAAGCGGTCATCTTGATGGCCGGCGAAGGTTCGCGTCTGCGCGGATCGGACAACACCTTTCTAAAGCCGTTCGCCCCATTGCTTGGCCGACCTTTGATTTCGTACGCGCTAGATGCCCTGATCCGCGCGGGGATCAAAACCGTCAACTTCGTGGTCGGCTATGAAAGCGAGCGCATGATCGAGCAGGTCAAGCAATTCCTTCCTTCCGACCTCAGCGCATCCTTCATCGAAAACCGTGACTGGCAAAAACAGAACGGCATCTCGCTGCTTGCCGCCGCTGGCCACGTCAGCAAACCCTTTCTTCTCACGATGAGCGACCATCTTTTCGACGGTGCCGTGGTCGATCGTTTACTTGATTCTTCTGAGCCGGGTTTCCTCAACGTCGCTGTAGATCGAAAACTCGATTCCATTTTCGATTTGGAAGACGCGATGAAAGTCCAAACCTGCGGAGATAGGATCACCGATATCGGGAAAAACCTGCGGCACTACGATGCCATTGATACCGGCTTGTTGGTTTGTCCCGTGGAAATCTTCGTCTATCTCGAGCGGGCGAAGTCCGGTAGCCGCCGGAGCGATTGCAGCCTGGCTGACGCAGTTCAATTGATGGCCGGCGATAACAATGTCCGAGCCATCGATATTGGTGACGCCTGGTGGCAGGATGTGGATACGCCGCAGATGCTGAAATATGCAGAGAGACAGATGTCGGAACGCATGCAGAGCGCGACCACTTAAACGGGCGCATCAATGGGTCCACCCGACAGCATGCAATTATGATCGTCGCTCCCGTGTGACGATTTCGCCCCGAGCGGTGCTGGCCCTAATCAAAGCCGACGCGCTGAGAACCAGGCTCACGCCAGCGACAGTCACCCAAAGATGAAGGATCCACTGGGCCAGACCCAGTAATGCAAGTATTAGAAAAACGACGAGAGCCATGTCGCGTTTAGTTAACTGAAAGAGCCACCACACAAATCGTTCGCCAAGATTCAGTAAGCCGGAATGCCCGATCATGGTACGGTGTCTCGCGTAAAACGACTTATTCAATGTGGACGGAGCAACCGCCGTTTGACTCTTACCAGCTCGTAGGAGCAGCTCGTTGGCAGTAATCAGAACTGCACACACAATTCCTTCACTGGAACGATGAAGACCCAACCCGAGAGCGAGAACGTAGAGGAGGCTCGACACGAAATCGCAAAAGTAATCCAATCGTTCCCCGAACTTTGATTCCAGGTTCTTGGCACGCGCAATTTCGCCGTCGCAACCATCAAGAATGCTGAACGCTTGAAAAATTGCCGCACCGATGACGATGCTGACGTAATTGCCGCGCACTAAAAATACGCAGGCGATTAGCGGCAAAACAAAGATCGATATTGTCCACGTGCTGGGATGGATGGGAAATTTGAGCAGAACGCTCGTTATCCGACGGGAAATCGGCCGGTTGAAAAACCGTGAAACGAAACCGTCTTGGGGCTTGCTCATCCAGGTCAGTCTTCTCTTCGAGCTTCGATATGTCTTGCAGCACTGTTTTGCAATGTCGTTGCCCGAACATTCATAATAGGTGGAGATAACGAGGAGCGGGAAAATCGAGCATTGGTTCGATGTATTATTCTAAGTGTCATGGTGAATTGCCATTCCTGGCATTTTCAGGTTTCCGACCAACTGCCACGCGCCTTCGGTCTTGCTCCTGTTACTCGTGGCTGAAGGCATCGACGGTTTTGCCAAAGGAAGCGTTAATTTCACTATCGGCAAACTCATCGACGGGCTTAAAGCGTTTGAGCGATTTGTAAGGCTTGTGGGCGGACGGCTTTGCGGAGTCAGAGCGCCGGCTAGATTCGACACGAGTTCTCCTTCTTCGCGCCGATCGCTTCCAGAAGGGTTAGGAACTAGCCTAGTTGCTTGACGTCTATGACTGTGATAGGAGGACGAATGCTCGATCTCCAGCAGATCCGTCGCGTTTTTGACACCAAACCGTGGGCTGCGCACCTGTACGTGACCGAACAGTGCAACCTAGATTGCCACTATTGCAACGAGTTCAACAACTCGATTCCGCATCCAGCCCTGGCTGATCTCAAGAAGTGGATGGACCACATGCGGAAGCTCCGCGTCATGCGCCTCGGACTGCAGGGGGGCGAACCGCTCAAGCATCCGGACATTGTGGAGGTAGTGCGTTACGCAAAATCCATCGGTTTTAGCAAAGTGAGCATGTCCACGAACGGGTTTCTCCTGAACCGCCAGCTCCTCACGGACCTTGAAGGAGCGGGCCTCGATAAACTGCAAATTTCCGTGGACCGGATGACGCCGATCGCAAGCACACGCAAAGCGATGAAGTCGATCGTGCACAAGCTCGACTGGTTCAAAGATTCGAAGATCAAGCCGCAAGTCAGTGGCGTCCTTTTCAAAGAGACGCTCGATGAGATGGGACAGGTGATAGACACCTGCCTCGACTTGGACATCCCGGTCCACGCGCGCGTGGTCCACGATGATCTCGTGCACGACCGCGCCTTGCGCGATGCGAGTGCGAACGAGCCGCTGCTTCGCTTTCTCGACCACCAGGAGAAACTGAAGCGCAGCGGCCAGAAAATTCACTCGAGCTGGAACCTTTTCGCCTACCAAAAGAAGATGCTGCGGCAGGAACCGGTCGAATGGACCTGCATCGCTGGCTATAAATATTTCTTCGTCTCATCGACCGGCAAGTTCTGGCTCTGCAGTCAGGTGAGGACCGAGAGGCACATTCTTGAGATCACGCGGGAAGATTTGCTGAGCTACAACCGGAAGAAGGATTGCCAGGCGGGATGCGGCGTTTATTGCACAGTAGGGGCCTCACTGGCCGTGAGCCATCCGCTGCAATACGCCGGCCGGGAAGTGGCCGGGATGCTGGCAAGTCGCATGTCAAGGATACGGAGTCGCGGGCCCGAGCGCATCCGTGACCTGGCGTTCGCCCAGTAAGCGAGGCTCACTAATCTGCCGTTAGCTTAACGACCTCGCGTAGATACGGTACGTCTTGTAGCAGGCCGCGCCCTGCCATCTCGCGGAGACGATGAAGTGATTTTTTTACCATAGAAAGTTCGCCATTTCTTTCGCCAAAAAATGAACGAAAAACCTTTTCAAATCGACGATCCAACAACCCGGCAGTTTCTCTGCGCACTTATCGTCCTCCTACCTAAACGAGGTAACGGAACGGAATATTGAACGGCACATTTAAGCAGGTTACCTCGCGCGACGCTGGATTTGAAAATCTAATAGCGGAAGAGCTGTTGATCATCGGTGGCGACGCGGATCGTGGATAAACAAGATCATAGTTTGCGACTGTTCCAGTGGGTCGCGCTTGGGATTGTCCTGCTCACGGTCGTGACCCGACTTCCATCGCTGCTCCATCCGCAGCCAATCTTTAATGAAGCGATCTATTCGGTCGTCGCGAACGAGATTGTCGATGGCGGCCGGCCATACGTCGATGCGGTCGAGCGCAAGCCGCCGCTGCTTTTTTGGACTTACGCGGCAATTTTCGAAGTGGCGGGAAAGTATAATTGGAAGGCGCTGCACGTGGCCGCGCTTGTCTGGACGCTGGGCACGATGGGGGGCTTGTATGCGATCGGCAGGGCGTTGTTCGATCGCGAAACCGGACTGATCGCGGCGCTGCTCTACAGCATTTTTCAACCTTGGGTGCGCGGGCTGAATCTTGCATTCAACGGCGAGCTCTTGATGAATCTTCCGATCGTCTGGGGATGGGCGATCGCGTTCCGGCCAAGCTCATCGCGCGCGCGGCCCGAGCTGGTTTTTTCGGGCGCACTTCTTTGCGCAGCATTTCTACTTAAACAACCCGCGGCGATTGCGGCGGTTCCACTCGGAATCTATTTGCTGCTGCCGGACTATCGCAAGAGCCGAGGCTTGAATGGAATGCAAGCGGTCACTCACGCGGCGTTGCTCACGCTAGGATTTTTCGGAACCCTCGGCGCCGTCGCGTTCGTCCTTTGGCAACAAGGAATTTTGCGCGAGGCGTTCGATCGCACGTTTACAGATAATTCCATTCCGCATGTGTTCTACACCAAGGGGATTTTCCGCACGTTGGCGTTTGCCGCAGTGTGCCTGCCGCTGGTGATCGGAACCATCATGACGTACCGCGACCGCGGTCTTTGGGACAAGAAGGAAGCTGAACGGACCGCGCTCATCGGACTGCTCGCCGCGTCCGCTGTCGGCACCGCCGCGAGCGGCCGCTTTTACGTTCATTACTACATCCAATTGATTCCGCCGTTGGTGATGCTCGCGGCCCCGTTCTACGCGCAACTTTGGTTTCGAAAGATCCAACCGCCTTATTGGCTGCTGCGCCCGCCGATCACATGCGCCTGGCTCGCCCTCACCGTGATCGCGTTTTCGTTCGGGCATTGGCTGGAGCTGGCGGCGCTACGCAAACCATCGGAGGCTGGCCAATATTTGTCCGAGCATTCTGCGCCTAACGACAGGATTTTCGTCTGGGGCCAGGCGGCAAAAATTTATCTTGAGGCTCGGCGAAGACCGGCGAGTCGCTACATCGAAGCGGCTTCGCTCACGGGCCATGTTTTCGGCGGAGTGTTGCACGGTGTCGATACCCGCAAGTGGATCGTGCCGGGCGCGTGGGACAAGCTCGAAGAAGATTTTGCGAAGCATCCGCCGGCTTACATCGTTGACGTCCAGACCGATCTTCCGCAGCCGCACCCGGTGCAGAACTTTCCGATTTTAGCGAAATTGCTGGCAGAACAATACCGACCGGTGGCGAAAACTGCCGAGGGTGTTGTGTATCAAAGGTGGGCCGCGAACTAATGGGTGGCCTAACGAACGATGTTCGACGATTTTGGTGGGCTGTGCTCGCGATCGCGCTCCTGACGATCGTGACTCGGCTTCCGTCGCTGCTGCATCCGCAGGCGATCGACGATGAGGAGACATATTCCGTGGTCGAAAACGTGATCGTCGATGGAGGTCGGCCCTACGTTGATGCGGCGCGACGGGCACGAGCGCATTCGCGATCTGACGGCCGGCCAGCAAGACGAAGCTCCGTTTTACGAAGCCCCGGCGCCCGCAGCTTCATTTGGCAGTCGTTGTCAGCAGGGTAACTGTTTGCGGTAAATTCGATAGGTCTTATAGCGATAGGCTCCGATCGCTTCGACAAAACGATTGATCATGTAATTGTCTTCAAGCGTCATGCTCAACTCGCCGGTGATTCCGCGTTTGACCATTGTTTCTTCTATCACGCGCAGCACGAGCGTCTCGGCAATGCCTGAGCGGCGATATTCTTCAATTACGCCGAGAGCGACCAGGCGACCCTTTCGGATGCGATTCTTGTAGAACAGCAATTTGAGCAGACCAATTGGAAAACCAAATCGTGTCAGCCGGCCGTTGAGACCGTGCAGGACCACATTGATGTCCGGCACACTCAGCGCGAACCCGACCGGCTCATCCCCGTTCTCAGCGACCCAGGCGAACTTCGGCAGGAGCAGCGGCTTTAGTTCTTTAGTCATGAACTGGATCTCCGCTTCTGTGAATGGCACAAAGCCCCAGTTCTTTTCCCATGCCTGGTTGTAAATTTCACGGAGCCGTCTGCTTTCATCGCGAAGATTCGTGAGATTTGCTGGACGAAAAGTGACAGGGCAATGCCTGTGAACGCGAGCAGCTAGCCGTCGCAACTGCGCCACGGCTTTTGACGGATCAGCAAACCACCACGCGTACCAATCCTTCGCTTTTGTAAAACCGCAGCTCTCGATTAGCTCCCGGTAATACGGCGGATTGTGCGCCGTCAATACTGTGGGCGAAAATTCGAAGCCGTCGATCAACAGGGCACAGACGTAATTGGTTGAATAATCGATCGGGCCCATGATCTCAGTGAGGCCTTTCTCGCGAAGCCAATTCGCCGCAGCGTCAAAGAGCGCGGCGGCTACATCGCGATCATTGATGGACTCAAACAGACCGAAACAGCCGACGTTGGTTTGGTGCAACGAATTGTAATTCGGGTCATCGCTGGCCATGATTCGACCGAGGATTTTGCCGTTTTTCCGCGCGAGGAATAACGCTGCGTCGCCATGCCTGTAAAACGGATGATGTTTGCGATCAAGGAACGCTTTCCGTTCGATGATCAGCGGCGGCACCCATGCCGGATCATTGGGATAAATTTCCCATTGGAATTTGATGAACGCATCGCGCTCCCGGCGCGAGGTCACCTCTGAAACTTCGATCTTTGACACCAATAGGGAAAGCTTAGGCAGAAGGTTCCGCTACCACGAGTCGCTCCAGCGATTTAGCCATTTTTTCCTGACGCACGATCAGGTAAACGAACAGCAGATTCAGCGGAATGAGCTCGAACCAAAAGTAATAGATCGGCTGTCCGAGAAACAGCAGAAGAAATAAAACCAGCATGCGCGTATTGGTCATTAACAGCCGCCACCATTTGAGCATGTGACCGGCACCGTTTCGATAGCGCTGTTGCAGCCAGCCCGGGATTTGGCCGTGAAACGCCGTGTTTGCGGTCTCGCGCAGCTTTCTAAGACGGGGCGCGAGCAGTTCCTGTTGCAGAGTGAAATTCAAATAGAGCGCGAGAAGAAGCTTGTCCCATGCTCGATGTCCCCAACTCAACTTTCGATAGTCAGAGCGCAGTGCAGAGGAGGAATCTATTCCGTTGCGTGCTCCGCCCGTAAAGTAGAGGAATGCGGTACGATAATAATCAGCTGCCGCCCCCTGCAAGGCGTGACTCATCGCCGCGCCGAGCGCTAAAAGCCAGATCGTCGGTGACGCATCTGCAAACGCACCGCGAAGCGTCAAATGAATGTAAACGCTCGCGAACACCAAATGATCGGCAACGCTGTCGATGATGCGACCTTTGCGGCTTTCCTGGTGAGTTAACCGCGCAAGCTGACCGTCCGCATTATCGAGCGCATTCGCGGAGACATGCAGCACCATCCCCGCGATGTTGATGCCGAGATTGCGGTAAAAATAAAGATGTCCGGCCATGACACCGCAGAGACCCCCCAGCAGACTGACGCCCGCCGGCGTCACCTTCAGCTGCGCGAAAAATTCGGCTAATCGAAATCCCAGTGGGCGATAGAAATAAACGTCGACAGCGCCTTCCACTTCGCGCGCTTTGTAAGTGGCTGCGATCCGAGAATCGCGTGTCTCAACCTGCTGAGACATCATCAGGCGCTTTGTTTTTGCAGCAACGCCGGAACGAGAGTGTCCTCGAGAATATTTAGCGCTTCGTCCAGATCCGCGCGGGTGTGTTTGGCTGTGACACACGCGCGGAAACAGATTCGATTTTGCGGGACAGCCGGATAGTCCACGGGCGCAACCCAAAGACCGCGGCGCCGCAATTCATGCCCGAGCCGATACATCAGCTCGCGATCACCAATGACAATCGGCATCACGTAAGTTGTCGATGCTCCGGTGTCGAATCCGAGCTTGTCGAGCTGAGCGTGGAAGTACTCGGCGTTTTCCCAAAGCTTCGCGCGCAATTCAGACTGCCTCGTGCCGAGTTCCAGCGCTTTGAGAATTGCCGCGATGACGACCGGCGGTAGCGCGCACGAATATACGTACGGATGCGCGTAGAAACGCAAATATTGCAGCGTTTCCTTGGAACCGGCAACGAAACCGCCCAAGGCTCCGAACGCTTTCGAAAATGTGCCATACACCAGCGGGAAGCGGTCCTCGACGCCGAAGTGCTCCGCAGCTCCCCGGCCATGTTGGCCGCAGCCGAGAATCGAATGCGCTTCGTCGATGAAAACACTCGCGCCATGGGCGTCCGCCACATCAAGCACCTCTTGTAGATTTCCAAAATCGCCATCCATCGAATAAATGCCTTCGACCACCACGAGTTGGCGCCGGCCTTTCTGCCGAGCCAATGCCACGTCGAGCGAGGCGGGATCGTTATGCTCGAATTTTTCAGTGCGACACCGCGATAATATCGCGCCGTCACGAAGACTCAGGTGGGATCGATTGTCGAGAATGGCGACATCGCTTTTGCGCAACAGCCCCGAGATCGTGCCCAGCGCGCCGCCAAATCCGCTGTTGAAAAGCATGGCGTCCTCGCGATCGAGAAATTTCGCGACGCGCCGTTCGAGTTCGCGGTGGAGATCAGTCATGCCCGAAAGCATGGGAGAACCGCATGCGCCCATGCCATGGGTGCGCAGCGCCTCATGCGCGGCAGCAAGCACGTCGGGGTGGTTGGCAAGACCGAGATAATTGTACGAGCAGAGGTTGATCACTGACCGCGGTTTCCCGGCATAGGTGATCGTGGTGCGGGCGTCTGCAGTCGAGAGAAGCTCGGGCTCGTATAATTCAACGGCCCACGCGCCGAGCTGCATCCAGTTTGTAAAGCTCTGTGGGGGTTGCAGCGGGTCGTCGCTTTCGCCTCCGAGGAAATTACTCAAACTAAATTTTGCCGGATCAACGTTCATAGAGCCTCAGACTCTGTTTGACGCGCAACCGCCCGCACAGGCGGTGTTTCCCAAGCAAAACTGACAATTTTCTCCTTCACTAAGATTCCTTACGAGTTTCTCCACTGCTTCCACAGATCGTGGAGTTTCGTGTCGGGGCAGCAATGTAGGGGCTTTCGGATTTCAGGACAAGGGTTTTAGTACAGCCCTGACCCATCCAGTTCGAGCGACATATACGGCGATACGAACGCGACCGTTACCGGCGGGTCGTCCTAAAGACGTAGTCCCACAGTGGCGAGCTAATGCCGTACCCCACCTGATCATCTTTGTAGTGATGGCGAAGATGATACTGCTTCAGCCACAGCAATACGCCGCCTTTCATCGGAAAATGATGTGTCGCATAATGGAGCATGTCGTAACAGAGATAGCCAAACACCAATCCGGCGAACGCACTGGACGCAAAGCGCCCGAAGATTAGCAGGAACATGCCGTAAAAAAGAACTGCAAGCGGCACACTAATACTCGGCGGCATAACAAGTCTTCTTCCATCGTTTGGATAATCGTGATGCACGCCGTGAATGATGTAGTGGAGCCGTTTTCCCACGCGCGTTTTCGGTTCGTAATGGAAAATGTATCGGTGGATCAGATATTCGAGCAGCGTCCAGAGGAGCATACCGAGCACGAAAAATCCCACTACAACAAACACCGGGAATCCTTGCCTCCAAAGTGCCACGTAAAGCATAAAACCGACGACAGGCAGGTAGAGAATCAATGGAATCGTTGGATGTACGCGCGAAAAGAATTCCATGAAATCACTGTCGAACATCCGGACCGTTTCGTTCTTGGTCGAAACGTAGAGCGGCGGCTTCGTAAGCGATGCTGTCTGGTGCAATTGATCCGCCATGGCTAAAAGCTAATGGGCCGGGCACTCAGATCAAGATTGCCCGCTTCGCGGCTTATCATTTGTGAAGCGGTGTGTGGCCCGTCCGTTTCGGTTCGCTCGACTCGCGAATATAGGCTGTATCGCCTGTCGAAAATAAACTGAAAGAGCAGCCGGCTCCACGAGGAGTGGTACTTCAGATTGTTGTAAAACTCCGGCGCCATGGCGCGCAGCTTCGGCAGGTTGTTCCACGGGATCGATGGCAAATCGTGGTGCTCGTTGTGATAGCCCATGTTCAGCGCCACCAGATTGATCGGCCCATAGTAACTGAACGTCTCCTGGTCGAAATCGTAAGTGTAATGCTCCTGAATCCAGCGTGCCCCAACCGGATGCAACCCAATGGAAAACAAAAACGCGAACACCAGATAAAGAAATCCAGCCCAACCGCAGAAATAAACGATCGCGACATCATACGCGACCGCGCATGCAAGATTGATTGAGAACCAGCGGTCCCACATCTTGATCGCTTTGAGTCGAGGCGGACGCGTTACCTGAAAAAATGGAAACAGCATCAGCCAGATTGCCTTCCGGTACCATGAATTGCCTACCAAGCGGGCCTCCCAATGGTTCGCCAGGTCTGCGTCCCATTCGTAGTCGCCCTGATGGGAATGATGTTTCAAATGAAAAACGCGAAAACCCATTGCGCCCGGTGCGAGGTTTGGAAGATCGGCGATAATGGCCACCATCTTGTTCCAGCTGGGGCTCCTGAAAATCAGGTTATGGGTCGCATCATGAATGATGACGTAGTTAGCGTGGTTGCCGAATGCGCCGATACAGAAAGCGAGAAGCAGACTTAGCCACCAGTAACCGAAACCCAACTGGCCCATTCCGAATGCGAGCGCCGTCTGTACGAGTAGGATCGAGACCGCGATCAGCGCAGTCCACGGATTGCGCACCATCAACTCGCGAACCTCGGGATGCGCTTTGATGATCGCCCGCGCCCGCCCCGGGTGCGGCTGCTCAGATTCAGACTGGTAAAATGCGACCTGCATCGCCTTGAAAGTATTGCATCGTTGCCACATCCTCAATCGCCCTTTTCGCAATCTGGAACCGGTCGCGTTGACTATTGGGGCGTGCTTATGCTTCGGTTGTGTGTACCAGGTTGAGGGCCAAAATAAAGCTCGTGCAATTTCCGCGTTCGCGCTCCCGATCGACATTGCGCCTCTTAATCGCGTCGGTTTGGCCACTGGCGTATCTCCTGGCGCCGCAGAGTCCTCTAATCGCTTCCGAGCCGCTGGCCAAAGGAATCCAGGATAACTCGTTCTTCATCGAAGAAGCGTACAACCAGGAGCCCGGCGTGGTTCAGCACATACTTAACGTGCCAATCGATTTCACCAATGGCTCGCGTGAGATCGCACCGAGTTTTACTCAGGAATGGCCGGTTTTCAGTCAGACACACCAGTTCTCTTACACGATTCCGTACCTCTTTACCGAAGATGACAACGGCATGGCAGACATGCGGCTCAACTACCGTCTGCAGGCCTTTATGGAAGGCAACTATACGCCAGCGTTCGCGCCGCGTTTATCGCTTGTGCTTCCGACCGGCGATAGCGACAGGGGCTTCGGCACTGGCGTGATGGGTTATGAGTTCAATCTTCCCTTCAGCAAGATCGTCAGCGACCGCTGGACTCTGAATTTCAATGCCGGGATGTCGGTGTTTCCGAACGCGCACCACAGCCGCCACCTGACGAATTACAATGTCGGCGCGAGCGCGATTTACGCTGTCAGTCGGGATTTCAATCTCATGCTCGAAACGCTGGCGGGCTGGAATGAAGACATTGCCGAAGGCGTGTTCGCATTCGAGGAAACTGTCGAACGCAGCACGACTGCGATCATTTCCCCAGGCGCGCGTTATGCGTTTAATTTGCCTAACGACGCGCAACTCGTCATCGGCGCAGCTCTGCCATCGGTCTCACCTCAGATTCCCCCGATTGGGGCATGTTTTTTTACTGCTTATTCGAGCATCCGTTTATACGAACGAGAGCTCGCCCAACAAAATAACAAACTTGTCGGTGGGCTGAGGCGATTTTTCCGTGGGCAGATGCATGCTGCGCTGCCGCGCTACTCTTGAGTCGCTGGAGGCGGTTTTTGCGTCTGAACGTGGATGCTCAGTGAGCAGCATAAAAATAGATCGCGATAAACGCAGCAATAAGGAGGATTGCAGTGATCCACCAAACTCTTTTGATCGCCGGTCTTCGAGATGAGCCAAACTCCTGTTTAACGAACTCTTCGTAATTGAAGTCCTCGTCCGGCAAATCCACGCCATCGTATGCTTCGGCATTTTCTCGCCAGCCCGAAGTATGGTCTGCTCCACACTCCGGACACGCCAAAGCACTGCGAGGAACATCTTCGCCGCACACTGGGCACACTTTCGGTGCCCTTAGCTTACTCGTCATTGTCGTTTATTCGTTACCTTCCGGACATAAAACGAACATAAGAGAGAAGCCACGGAAAAGTATCGTGGCAAAAACGCTGAACGCATTTCGCAATGGGGCCGTTTAAGGGCCGGAGCCGACGTCGTTGCCGATTTCATCGTGCATAAAACGAGACTTTGGCGATGAACGCACTCCATTTTGGACCAAGACGACCGCCATCGAGCAGGATTCTCGGGCATTGTTTGAACCCTAAATTGCGACCGTCACTGTAACGGATCATGCGCCAGTGCATGTGCGGGACAACATGATCGAGAGGAATATTGTATTGATGCATCAGCTTCGCTGTGAGCTGCGCGGTGCGGTCGATGGTGATGTCAAGATTGTTGCCGCGGTTTACACACATTTCGATCCCGATGGACGACCTGTTTCCCGGGCCTTCGTAATCAGCGTGCTCTCCGGTTTCGTTAGTCGGGAGGGTTTGGTAAATGGAATGATCGTCCACAGTGAAATGCCAGGTGAGAAATCCAGTGCGATTGTGACTGCCTCGGAGCCCCTTGTTCATGGCTAGCGCGTGATGCACCGCGTCGGCACTACGAGACGTATTGTCTGTCGAATGAATAGTGATAAATGTCGGCCGCATCGGCCGATGCAAGGGACGCCCGCAATTGCCCGGTGGGATGATGTCCTGCGTGATTCCCAATTCGGCTGCACCGGCGGGCGCCACGCCGCTGACGGCGGCGCGCCGGGGAGTCACCGCACACGAAGAAAAGAAAAGCCCCACCAGGACAACCGCAAGAAACCCAAACGCGCGAAGTTTCACCGTAATCATTTCTGACTTTGCGAAAGGAAAGATATTAAAGGGCTGCAGGGTAAGAATCGTGCCGAATTGTTGGGCATTTAGGAAGCGGAATCGTTTCGGGCTTCAAACATACGAGGCCGCCAGAAAGCTCGAAGTCCCCTAGGCCGTCGTCTTGACCCTTGGGCCACCGCTGGTCCGTCACTCTTTCTGGTAACCTCGCGCCCAATTCTACGCATTACCTCAGTGAACGGCCAGAAATGAGTTTTCAAGATGAAAATTCACGGAAGGCAAAACCAAATTAGAAAGAAGAATAAAATGACAGAGAAAAAAGCGAAGAAAACTATCAAAGTCCGTGACCTGGAGCCCACAAAAGACGCCATAGGCGGCCACCACCGCCACCGCCGGCTGTTGCACCAGAGCGAGGACCGGGATCGCGCCCCACGCGGTGGCTATGGCATTCACATCGTTCCATAAGGGATGACCGTTAGAAAGTCGCACCGTGGTTCGATTCCCGCGGTGCGATCTTGTTTATGGTCGTTCGCTTCCGCTCGCTCTCCGCTTTTGAGCGAATCCTCGAGATCGATTTACCCCTTCGGTAACGGTCACAATAGCAGTTTGATTGAGCGGCAGAGCAAGGAGGCGAGAACGGGTACGCGTCTCACTCAAAACCGATTTGCGGATTCTTCTATCACGGTGCCGTCGGGCGAGGCAGCGGCGTAGCAATTTGATTCATATCTTTAGTTTACCAAGGATGCGACCCTAACGGGATTCGAACCCGTGTTACCGCCGTGAAAGGGCGGTGTCCTGGGCCTCTAGACGATAGGGTCAAAAAGCCGGGCAATATCGGAATTGACATGCTTCGGTGCAAGGCAAATCGCCGGTGAGATTTCCAAAAGCGCGAATCTCTCAACGCTTCGGTTGGAGCTCGTGGATCAACGTCGCAGCGCGCGCGGTTGCGCCTTCGTGTTCGCCTAACGCAGCATGCGCGTTTTCTACGAGACGCTGGCGCGATTCGCTGTCGCGGAGAAGTTCGCCAACGGTACGCTCGAGCGAGTCGGTATCGGTAACCTGCATTGCGGCGTTATTTGAAACCAGCGTTTTAGCCAGCGTTGCGAAGTTTTCCATATGCGGACCAAACACAACGGGCTTGCCCGCGAGAATCGGTTCTACCGGATTTTGTCCTCCATGCGCAGCGAGGCTTTTCCCCATGAACACCACAGTAGCGATGCCGTACCAGCGTTGAAGTTCACCAGTCGTATCGAGGAGTATGCAATCCGCATCTACCGCGCCGCCGGTGAGCGCTTTGCTGGCGAGCGTCACGCGCAATGGCATTGCGCCCAAGTGCGCCCGGATTTCTTGCAACCGTTCGACGTGACGCGGCGCGACGAACAACCGTAGCGACGGAAATTGCTCGCGCAATCGAAGAAAAACTCTGGCCAGGATTTCTTCTTCACCACGGTGCGTACTGCCACCGAAGAGCACGAGTGAATCCGAGCTGAACGCGTCTGAGATGGGTCCTGCTACACTGTGGCTTTGTGTCTGAACGTCAGGGTCGAATTTGATGCTGCCAGTCACATGGATTCGGTTTCGCGAAACACCGAGCGCCGTCCACCGCTCGACATCTCGACGCTCTGGTACACACACCAAATCGAGGAACCGGAACGTCGGCGCGACAAAAAAACGAAACCGTCGATAGCGTCGCTCAGAGCGCGGAGACAATCGCGCGTTGACCAACGAGAGGGGGATGCGGCGCGCGTGCGCTGCGGCGGCGAGGTTGGGCCAAACTTCCGCTTCAATAAGAACGATCCGCGCGGGACAAATAACCGAAAACGCATGACGCATGATGGGCCAGTAATCCAGCGGCGTGTACATGACTTCGATCCAGGGCGGCGCAGTTCTGCGCGCTAACGCGAAGCCGGTCGTTGTGGTTGTGGTCAGCACGCAATGCAAATCCGGTTCGAGCGCCCGTAACGCACTCGCGAGTTTCAAAGCAATGTTTACTTCTCCCACGCTCACTGCGTGCAGCCATGTGGGACGTTGATTCGAAAGCCCGTTCCGCACCTCGCGGTCGTAAATTCCCAGCCGCTGTCCAAATTTTTCGCGGTAACCGCCGCGGCGAATCATTTTGGCGAAATAGCCCGGCAAAAAGATCAAGAGCCCGAGTGGCCAAAGGAGGTTGTACAGGAATCTTATCACAGCAGATCACATTTCAGTAAATAATCCGGTCGTGTCGAGTGAAGTCGAGACATCCCGAGAAGTTAGGTTCGCGGTTTGCCCCGGGATTCCTCGACTCCGCTCGGAATGACGTGCATCAATTGGCTGTAGATAGAAACAGCACTTCTGTGGCACCGTAGCTTTTCTGGCGAATCACACGCCAAAGTTTCAATTCTGAAACCGTTTCACCCGGTTGTTTCTCCAACACGAAAATGCCGGTCGTCTCCAGCAACTGTGGCAAACTTTCGTTGTTCAAAAGCTTCTCAATACAGTTTTCGTCGTGCTGGCCTTTTTCATAAGGCGGGTCCGCAAAAATGATTTGAAATTTGTCGGCGTTCGATCGTTGACGTAGAAAATCAAAAACATCCTGGTCGCGAACGCGCCCTTGTAAGTTCGTTTTGGCGAGATTTTTCTCGATTGCTTCTGCCGATTGGCGGTCATCTTCAACAAATATTGCGGAGGCCGCCCCACGGCTTAGCGCTTCGATCCCGAGCGCGCCGCTTCCAGCGAAAAGGTCGAGCACTCGCGCGCTGATGATCGCCTCACCCAAGCTCGAAAAGATGGCCGCTTTGACGCGATCCATTGTCGGCCGGACACCGCGCTTCGGAACTGCCAGGCGGACTCCGCCGGCGCTGCCGGCGATCACCCTCATGGCGACGCGACTGGACTTGGGGTCGCAGTGGCTTCAGGCAACGCGCCCTCCGGTGGCAAAGAGGGGGACGGCACAGCGGTCATCGCATCTTCAACGGCCTTCTTTTTCTTTTTCGGTCGATCCTTTTTTCCGCCGAAGAAGCTATTGAGCATGCTGCTAATATCCCGGCCGACGACTTGCTCGACTAAGTTTGTACTGGGCCGCTCAACAGTGCCGCCGACCTGAAACTCGATGGCTGAATAGCCGGGGTCGTCGATGCGGTGAAAGTTGTCGCGAATTGCTTTGAAAAGTTGACCGCGAATTCTCTCGTTGATCGCGAGCTGCGAATTAAGTTGCAGCGTCCCGTCAAACGCAACGGTACCCGACGAGGTGAGGCGAATATTTGGCGAACGCAAAACCAGCTCATCAATCGCGACCAGCCCCGGACGCAAGTGGTATTTTGCCTCCGCTTGCTCCAAATGAAGCTCCTGCAGCTCCTCGATCTGCAAAATCTGGCCGAGTAACACCAGCAACCTGTATTGCTGGACGCGGCCGTCCCGCAGAGAAATTTCGCCTTGTCCAACAAGCGCCTCCGGATCGCTAGTTTTTCCCGAGGCTTGGAAACTTCCTTCCAACTTGCCTTTCACCATTCCCTTCGCACCGCCGGCATTTTCGACTAGTTGGTCGGCAAGCACGTCATGAAATTTTACGCTCGTAGTGAATGGGGAATCTTCTGTCTCTGGCTGCATCGCAAAGTAACCGTTCACCTCGCCCTCTGCGATACGAGCAGAAATTTTCGACAGCTCGAGGACGTCGGGCTCGTAGCGAATCGGTGAGCGGAGGTGGTCCAGAAAAAAGCGGTCCCGCAACGAAACTCGGGTCACCTTTGCATCTCCTCGGAGCGCCTGCGCGCTACGGATGTTGGTCCGAAAATCCACCCCCATAAAACTCGCAATGAGCCTTCCGGTTTGGTCCAAGAAAGTGAAATCGCCGTCCTTCACGGTTACTCGTCGCACTTCCGGAGCGACGGCCAATTTTGGTTCGCGCCCGAGGGGTTCATTTTTAACAGTCACTTTTGGCGAAGATGGAACGGTGGCTGGTTTGGTCACAGCGGCGGTTGTGTTCGTTTGAACGAATCCTACTCTTGCTTCGCGCTGCGGGATCGCCGGAGCCCGATTTGTCGAAACGGTTTCTGCGCGCGCTGCTGGCACATTAGGTAGACGCCATTTTCCTTCTGTGTTCTGCAGCCACACAACTCTGGGAGCAATCAGCGAAACTTCCTTTATCACCAGCCGGCGCGAAAAGAGCGAAAGGAAACGAATGCGCAGCCGGAATGTTCTCGCCTCCAGGAAATGCTTCGGTCCAACCGAGACGGTTTGCGGGATCGTGATGCCGCTAAGTTCAAGTCCGCCCCAGGGAGTGACGCTCATGCTGCGAATTTTGAGCGGAACGCCGAGGCTGCGAGTCAGTTCCTGCTGAATCTTTGCTTGTGTCCCTTGTGATTGCACATACAGGTTCACGCCGAGCAAAACCACTGCACCGAGTGCAACCAATGCCCCCAGAGCGATCACTGCCAGCCGGCGCAATTTTTGCACCCTGAGACGTTACGCAGCCCCAGTTTGAAGCAAAGACCAAAGCCTAGTTGTCATTCTGAGCGAAGCGAAGAATCTCAGATCCATTCTGAGTCAATCACCCAAACCAGAATTAGACCAGAGATGTTTCGCTACGCTCAACATGACAATGGGTACTGAGATGATTAGATAAGTTGTAGTTCCTTTTTCGTGTGACTGACATAGTTGTCATTCTCAATCCAGCCGCGGGAAATCTCGAAACTATTCGAGACTGGCAGGAGCGAGTCGAATCGATCGTCGGACGTTGGCCGGTCCGTATTACCTCGCATGCTGGCGATGCGGAAGCACTCGCGAGACGTGCCGTCGAGGAAGGTTTTGGACGTATAGTTGCAGCTGGCGGTGACGGAACCGTGAATCATGTGGCAAACGGAATCGCCGGCAGCGGCGCTGCGCTGGGCATTCTCCCGATGGGCACGGTCAACGTTTTCGCCATGGAGCTCGGTCTGCCCGCGAACGATCTCGAGCGTTGCTGGGAAATTATCCAGGCCGGAAATATGCGTCTCGTCGATCTACCCAGCGCGAATGGAAAATACTTCGTCCAACTCGGGGGCATTGGGCTCGATGCGCAAGCAGTGAAAGAAACCACCCTTGCTTTCAAGCGCAGTCTTGGCCCACTCAGTTATCTCATCTCCGCAGCACACATCGCAGCGCGTCAACCTCCGAAGCTTTTAATCGAGTCGGCGGACGCGCCTGTTCAGGAAGGATCGTTTGTGCTTGTCGGCAACGGGCGTCTTTACGGCGGACCCTTCCCATTTTTCAAGCAGGCTGTGGTCGATGACGGTTTACTTGATGTGGTCCTGTTCAAGCGTCTCGGTTTTCTGGAGATCATTAAATATCTTCACGACGTTGTATTCAGCTCCGACATCCGTGTTCCGGAAATTGAATACTTTCAGACCCGCCAACTCCGTGTAAGCAGCGAGCAGGATGTTCCCGTGGAGCTGGATGGTGAGTTAGCCGGTAATTGTCCGGTGGACTTTCAAATGCACGAAAAAGCCCTTCCTGTGCTGTCGCCTCCGGCATCGCCCTAGCGCCCGTCAGAGCACTGCGACAACTGGTTTTTCGCCCGGAACCGCGTGATGTTCTGCGCGATGGATCACCGTGCGGGCTGGATTCGGGAAAAAGCAGCCACATCACTGAACCCTTCACAGGTAGAGACCACTTTGGTTCAGCTCAACGAACAATGGCCGGCAAACGCGATGTCCATTGCCGAAGTGGTCCAACAATTTCCGTTAGGTGAAGCCGCGCTACTGCATCTTCTGGCGGTCTCCAGCGTCTGCGCGACGCGGTTGACGCGCAATCCTGAAACACTGCTGTGGCTTGCTCAGCCTGAAGTGTGCCTCGCATCGCGTAGCCGCGCTGAAATGCTCGCTGAAGTGCACGCTCTGACGACTGATTCTGGCGACAACAATTTCGGAGCACTACGGTTTTGGAAAGGCCGCGAAATGACGCGCGTGGCCGTGCGCGAACTGGCTGCGGTTGCGCCACTGGAGGAGACCACCGGGGAGCTTTCACTGATCGCAGAGATTTGCCTTCGTCGCGTGCTCGAATTTTGGAACGCCGAACTGCGGCAACGTTATGGCTCGCCAAAAGGGGATTTTGCGATCCTTGCGCTCGGGAAACTTGGCGGAGGCGAACTCAATCACAGTTCGGATGTCGACCTTCTTTTTCTCTACAGCGAAGAAGGCCAACTCACGCCGCACATTTCCTACCATCAGTTTTTCAATCGACTGGGAAGCAAGATTCTCGAAACATTTTCTAAGCCGCATCCGACCGGCTCGCTGTTTCGAGCGGATCTGCGGTTGCGCCCTGAAGGCTCGGCGGGACCCTTGGCCCGGTCTCTCGAGAGCATGGAAAACTATTACGCTGGGTTCGGCGAAACGTGGGAGCGAATTGCGCTCATCAAGGCGCGCGGGATCGCCGGCAGCCGCGAGTTGGCTTACGATTTCCTGCGGCTACATCAACCGTTCATCTACCCAAAGAATGCAACGCCGGATCTGCTCGATGAAATTGCAAACATTAAGCACCGCATCGAGCGCGACCTAGTTGGGCCGGAAAAGCTGGACCGCGACGTAAAACTTGGGCGCGGTGGCATTCGCGACATCGAGTTCGTCGTGCAAACGCTACAGCTTATCCATGGCGCGCGTAATCCGTTTCTGCAGGAACCGAGTATGCTCAAGGCGCTCCGCGCACTACGAGAACTAGATTTGCTCCAGCCCGATGAAGTTCTGGCGCTGGACAATGCGTATCGATTCCTTCGCCGCGTTGAACACCGCCTGCAGATCGAAGCCGAACAACAGACCCACACTGTTCCGGATGAGCCCGAGCCACTGACCCGACTCGCGCGCAGCCTTCGGTTCGCGTCGGCCAGCGATTTCACAGCGGCACTACAGAATCGAATGGGATCGGTGCGTCCCATATTTCAACGGATTATCTCTGAAAGCCCTGCGCAGCCCGCCAAAATCACTCTTGAATCGTTTAGGGATGCAAAACAAGCAGAGAAAGCCCTCAGAGCGCTCGAACGAGGTGCAACGAGTTTTCATGTCGCGGCGCGCACGCGTCAGATATTCCAACGGCTGCGGCCGATTTTACTGGAGTGGATCGCCGACGCTGCCGACCCCGATGCGACTCTGAACCAGTTCCTTCGATTCGTGGAAAGCTACGGCCTGCGCAGTTTGCTCTTCGAACTGCTTGTTACGAATCCGAAGTTGCTTGAGCTGGTCGTAAAAACCCTCGATGCCAGTCGGTTTGCAGGGGATCTTCTGATTCGCCGACCGCAACTGTTGGAAGACATCACCAGGGACCCAACCTTTGATGAACCGCGGTCGGTGGAAGAGAATCTACGTCGGCTCGATTCGTTAGGCGCTACGGCGACCAATCTTGATCCGATACGCGCTTACCGTCAGCGGCAATTGTTGCGCATTATTCTTCGCGATGTACTGGGACTCGTCCAACCAGCAGGAACCTTTGTCGAGCTTTCCGATGTCGCGGAAGCGTGCCTGGTTTTTGTCGCGAAACTGCTCGCAAGCGAGCAATTGACCATCATCGCGCTCGGAAAGTTTGGGGGGCGCGAGATCAGCTACGGCGCGGACTTGGACGTTTTCTTTGTGGGCGAGGATGTTCGCGCTGCACAGAATCTTATGACCGCGATGGCGCAGCCAACTGCAGAGGGCAATATCTGGGCGCTGGACGCCAGGCTGCGTCCTGAAGGAGAGAAGGGCCCCGTTGTCTGCTCCCTTGAAACTTATGAATCGTACTACGCCAGCCGCGCGCAGCTATGGGAGCTGCAGGCGCTCACTCGGGCGCGTGCCATTAGTGGGCCGCTAAAAAATGAATTCATCGAAGTCGCAAGAGCCGCCTGGCGTCGCGCATGCCAGGATCCCGACCTTTTCATGAAGATCGACGACATGGTGCACCGAATTCGGCGAGAGCGCGGAAGCGGATTGGATTTTCTCGATTTAAAAACCGGATCTGGCGCCATCATAGAAGCGGAGTTTCTGGTTCAAGCGTTGCAGATGCGCGCAAACGTCTGGGAACCGAACTGGGAGCGTGCCGTCGACGCATTGAACCAGAGCGAGCACCTGGACAAGTCGGACGTTGCGAGGCTCAAGAATTTTTACGCGTTTCTGCGGCGCTGCGAACTTGTGCTGCGTCGATATGACAACAGAAGCGTCTCAATGCTTCCGGGCGATCCAGATGAACAACGGAAGTTTGCCATCCGTCTTGGCTATAACGATTTTGATGCCTTCCGGCGAGACTACCTCACTGCTCGCGAAGCGATTCACACAATCTACGAACGGCAAATTACAGCGGCTTGACCGCCGTCACAATTACGTTCGCCCAAGTAACAGGTCGGGGGAATTCGTCGCTCGAATGGCCCAGCCATTCCGTTCGTCCAACGTGCCTCCGAGCGCGCATCGAGATCGACAATCGTCTGCGAACCAATCAGCCCGGAATGCCTTTAAGCATCTCCATGTTGGTCGGGAATTTTTTCACAAACATTAACAGTCGCTGAATTGCTTCCTCTGGCTTGTGTCCTGCCAGACCGCGTCGGATGAGATTGATTTTCTCCAGCTCCCACGCCTGTAACAATAGTTCTTCGCGGCGCGTTCCAGACAAAAAGATGTCGATGGCCGGATAAATCCGCTGGTCGCTGATTTTTCGATCGAGCACCATTTCCATGTTTCCGGTGCCTTTGAACTCCTGAAAGATCAGCTCATCCATGCGGCTGCCGGTTTCGATCAGCGCCGTGGCGACAATCGTGAGCGAACCCGCTTCCTCGGTGTTGCGAGCGGCTGCGAAAATCTTTCGTGGAATTTCCATGGCACGCGCATCGATGCCACCGCTCATCGTGCGGCCGCCACCGCCCATGGCATTATTAAAAGCGCGAGCGGTACGCGTGATGGAATCGAGAAGGATGAACACATGTTTGCCGGCTTCGACCAGTCGTTTGGCGCGCTCGATCGCCAGTTGAGAAATCCGCGTGTGACTCTTTATGTCGGCGTCGTTAGAGCTGGCCATCAGCTGCGCTGTCGGATGCGAACGACGAAAATCAGTCACTTCTTCGGGACGTTCATCGACCAGAAGAATAATGAGCTCCATTTCGGGGTGATTCTTAGTGACCGCATCGGCGATGTGGTGCAATAGCGTCGTCTTGCCTGTGCGCGGCGGCGCCACAATCAGACCGCGCTGGCCCATTCCCAGCGGCGTCATCAAATCCATGATCCGCGTGGTAAAACGATCCGGGACGGTCTCGAGCTTGATCCGTTTGTTCGGGTTGATCGTCGTTAATTCTTCAAAAGGGCGAAGCCCCTGATATTTCGTCGGCTCCTCGCCATTGATCATCACCAACTTCGTCAGTTGCGGACCACGGCTGCCGCGCCGGATTTCGCCGTTGATCCACATTCCGTCGCGCAAAGCGAAGCGGCGTACAATTTCCGGGGTGACAAAGATGTCCTGCGGCGTCTGCACAAAATTGCGTTTTGGATCGCGCAGGAATCCGAACCCTTTGCCGGAAATTTCAATAATGCCCTCGCCGAATTCCGGTTCGACCTGAACCTGTTCGCCGGTTTCGTTAGCGCCCTCAGCGCCTTCTCGGCCTGCCGTGCCGGGCTGATCGAGAGTCTCGACAGCAACATCGGCGCCGGCGTTATTGGCGTTTACGGGAGAAGAATTTGGCGATTCTTCGGAATTACCGGGCCTGAAGCGATCGCCGCGGTAACGTCTTCGCGGGAAACGTCGACGCGGACGAGGATGGCGTTGCTCCGGCGAAGCGGACTGAGTTTCCAGCGGCGCAGGCTGGTTTTCGTTTTCTTCGTTCATAAGCTAAGATTGTTCGCTGCAGTTGGGGGGCAGCGCCCTAAAGGTCCTTGTAAGCAGTAGTTTTTTCAGGCCGGCAACTTGGCCAGCAATTCGTCGGGAATATCTAGATTTGAATAGACGTTTTGCACGTCGTCGTCCTCTTCGAGCGCATCACATAACCGCAACACCTGGCGCGCCACGGTCTCGTCCCTGACCGCGACTGTAGTATCCGGAATAAACGTAAACCTTTGCCCATCGGTACTGACGCCTGCCGTCTTGAGCCCTTCAGCTACGGCGTAGAGCTGATCGTGGGAAGTGGTAATAACATATTGATCTTGCTCGATTGTCAACTCCTCCGCGCCAGCTTCCAAAGCAATTTCGAGCAGTCGATCCTCGTCAATGCTGGAGCGCGGAACCGTGATCTGTCCTTTCCGGTGGAACATGTATGAGACGCTGCCACTCGAAGCGAGGTTGCCGTTGTTCTGGGTGAAGATTCTCCGTACTTCCGCTCCCGTACGATTTCTGTTGTCTGTGGCCGTCTCAACCATGATGGCCACGCCGCCCGGCGCGTAACCTTCATACGTGATTTCATCGAGCTGTTCGCCGTCTTTGCCTTCGCCCGTGCCGCGTTTGATCGCACGCTCAACGTTGTCATTCGGCATACTCTGCGCTCGCGCCGCTTGGATAGCGCTGCGCAGACGCGGGTTGGCACTCGGATCACCGCCGCCGGTTTTTGCCGCGAGGGTGATTTCCTTTGATAATTTGCTGAAGATCTTGCCGCGTTTGGCGTCGATCGCGCCCTTAAAACGTTTGACCTTCGACCATTTACTATGTCCCGCCATAGGTGTGCGGAGTTATTTAAACCTGAAGCTTGCGACCGGTGTTCATCTCGCGAGAGAAATGACTTGCGAGGGGAGAAATTTACCGCGTCAATTAATCGCACGGAAAGTTATTTCGTCAATCGCCGCTCACAAGGGGACCGCCGCCGCCGCCAGCTGAGGCTGCCCAACTTAATTTGCTTCTAAACTGCTCGATGATCTTTCATTCTGGACGGTCATGAGAATTCTTCTCGCCGGAATACTTGGTGAAATCGTGATGTTTGTCTGGACATCAATCGCGCACATGGCGCTGCCACTGGGCGAAGCCGGGATTAATGAGATTCCAAATGAGTCGGCGGTGCTTGGCGCGATGCAGAGCAGCATCGGTGACAAGACCGGACTTTATATTTTTCCCGGTCTCGGGGTTGGCAAAAACGCAACGCGCGAGGAAAAGAGCGAGGCGATGAAACAGATGCAGCAAAGAATAGCCGCGAACCCTTCCGGCATTCTCATGTATCATCCGCCCGGTCGTCCGTTCGCCTTTGGCAAATCGCTCGTTGTCGAGTTCAGCACCGAAGTGCTCCAGGCAATTCTGGTAATTTGGCTATTGGCACAGACAAACATTGGCAGCTTTGCTGGCCGAGTAGGTTTCGTTCTGATTGCCGGAATTCTGGCCGCGATAACAACCAACGTTTCGTACTGGAACTGGTACGGCTTCCCCGGCGTCTACACAGCCAGCTATATAGCGATCGAGCTTGTCGGTTTCGTTCTCGTTGGAGTTGTTGCCGCGCTGATGTTGCAAAGGCGTAGTCCTGCAGTCTGAAAACTTCTGTCGTTCAGTACGCGATCAGGGATTAAGAGCACGCACTGTCAACGCCGGCCGACCGTTTAGAATGCCGTATATCGCCTCTGCGCTTCCGTCGCTCGTTTTAAAACGTCGCTCCGTGCCGGTGGTAGTCGGCACCCATTTGGCAGAGGAGTTTCCCTTCAGGAACTTCGTAATTTCCTTTTCGGAAAGATCGGTGCCGTTTGCGTGGGCGTAGCTTTCCAAAACGCTGCGGCTGTTAGCAAAGGTAACCATGTAGAGATATCGACCCTTGGCGTAGACGACACTAACCTTTCCGTCGTCTCGCAGGCGTCGTTGAACGATGGTGCCATACGCATCTTCAATGAGCTCGCTGTTGGCGCCGAGATTTGCCGATGCCGAGCTTGCGATTACGCAAAAGGCGAGAACCAGTGTGATCGACTGCTTCATACGTTTCATTGTAACATTTGGCAGAAATCCGCAACCGGACTGCTGTCTTCCAATCCTCACGTGCGAAATGTCTCTTCCTTGTGCAAACCCGGTCAAAGCGCGCATGATCGCAGCATGACAGCGGAATCATTATCTCGCGCTTTTGCGCAGCTTTCTACTCCGCTGATTGCGGATGCTGCTCTACGGTTGAAGATTCCCTTCCGAATCAGTCCGCCCGGCATTCGGCCGATAACGCCGAATCAACACCTCGCTGGCCTGGCACTCCCGGTCAGACATTTTGGAAGCGTCGACGTTTTCCTGGAAGCAATGCAAAGCGCGCAACCGGGCGACGTTCTGGTAATCGATAATGGCGGCCGTCTGGACGAAGGCTGCATCGGCGATCTAACCGCGCTTGAAGCTGAAAACTGCGGGCTCGCTGGAATTATCGTCTGGGGCACACATCGCGACACTCCAGAGCTGCGGCAGATTCGTCTGCCAATTTTCAGTTACGGGATGTGGCCGTCGGGCCCACAGCGACTCGACACTGGCGATTCCTCGGCTTTGCACTCGGCGCGCTTCGGGAATTTTGTGGTCGAACGCAGTGATGTGGCCTTTGCAGATGACGATGGTTGCTTGTTTGTCCTTGCACAACACGCCGACCACCTGCTTTCCGTGGCACACGAAATCTGGGAACGAGAACGGCGTCAGGCGGAGGCGATCAAGAGCGGGCGCTCGCTGCGTCAACAGTTGGACTTCGCGCGGTATCTGGAGAAGCGCGCCGCCGATCCGGGTTACACGTTCCGGGAACACCTGCGTAAAATGAGCGGCGCCATTGAGGAATAGGGTCAATCTCGCCGCAGGAGTTAAGAACCAGAAATAATGCCACGACACCGCAGGGCGAAGAAAAGCAAAGCTCGGCGGCGGGCCGTGCAGATCGAGGTACGCGAGTCGGGCGTGCACGGTCGGGGTGTTTACGCCGCGCAATTCATAGCCAAAGGCACGCGTATCATCGAATACACAGGCGAGCGCGTCTCCTGGGAAGCCGCTCCCGACGACGTCGACAATCCACACACTTTCAACTTTGGTCTGGAAAACGGCACTGTAATTAATCCAGAAGTCGGCGGTAACGACGCGCGCTGGATCAATCATTCCTGCGATCCAAACTGCCAAACGGTCGAGGAAGACGACCGCATCTTTATTGATGCAATACGCGATATCCAACCCGGCGAGGAACTCCTCTATGATTATCACATGGAGCTCGACGAACCGATTACCGAATCAGGCAAGAAGAAGTTCGCGTGCTGCTGCGGCGCCTCAAATTGCCGCGGCACAATGATTGAGCTCCCGGAATCCTGCGAATAGGCAAAACCTATCGCGCCTAGACGAATAAAGTCTTTCAATCCGCCCTCCGACTGTGGCCGGTTAAGGCATGGAAACTAGAATACCGATAGGACAGCGCATCTCACGCTTCCTCGAGGAACGATATGTGCACAGGGCGCGACCTGATTATTTGCCCGAGCTCGCCCTCTTTGGCGTCATCGTGATCCTCGCTGTTTGGCCCATGCTATCCATGGTAACGACGGCGTTGGAGACGATGAGATAAGCTTAGTTTTTTACGTCGTCAGCTGTCGACGAATCATCGCCTGACAATAAAGCTGCGGCCTCGCGATGGAAGGCTGCCGCCGCTTTGCTCTGAAACCGTAGCGGGTTGTGAAGAAAATTAAGTTCCCGCTCAGGGACTGGCGGAGCGAACGGCAGGCTAACGCATCCAGGGGTCTCCTGATGTTTCACCATCATGTGCGGCACGATTGAGACGCCGATGCCGGCCGCGACCATGTGGGCAATGGTCGTGAGCTGGCTACCGGCCAGCCCGATCTCCGGGCGCAGACGACGTGACTCGAGCAGGTGATGCACTTGCTGAGACAGGCAGTGCATCTCGTGGAGGAGCAAAAACCGCTGTGACTTAAGATCGTCAAGCTCTATGAGAGTCTGCTTTGCCAGCGGGTCTGCCTCCGGCACCAGCGCAAGCAATGGTTCCTGGCCTAATGATTCGCGTCGCAGACTTGGACTTGGCTGGCAAGTGGATGCCAACGCCACATCCAGCTCTCCAGCTTCCACGCGCCGCGTGATTCCATCGGTCACATCCTCCACAAGCTCCAACGTCACTTCCGGATAATCTTTGTGGAACTTCTTGACCAACTCCGGGAGCACATACGGAGCGATGGTAGGAATCGCTCCGACAGCGAGCTTTCCGGTGACCGCCTCTGTGAGTTCATCGACGCACCGGCGAGCATCCCCGATCGATGCCAAAATTTGCCGCGCGTATTCGATGAAGCATCGGCCCGCCTCGGTCAGAACGACTGACCTTGGCAAACGATCGAACAACGGTTGGCCGATTTCCGCTTCCAGCTTTCGTATCTGCTGGCTGAGTGAAGGCTGAGCCACGCGCACCTTCGCAGCTGCACGGGAAAAATTCCCTTCGTCCGCCACCGCAACGAAATAACGCAGTTGATGAATCTCCATAAATAACTCCGGCTGGAAGGAGACTCACGGTAACGCAGGCATTGGTAGTTTGAAACTCGCTGTCCATTTTGCTAAAGGCGGTCTGAGCGGGTTGCAATCTGCGTATTGGACCAAAGGCCTATGGATTTTTCAGAGCTAATTTAATTGTTTTCGCTAGAGCGATTGGTTATTCCTCGATCAAGGTGCGAAGGCCTGATTCTATTTGCTGCCGCGTCCTGAGTGCGCTGGCTGTTGGGATTCTCTGTGGATCCTGCGAATCGTATGGCCCGTTCCACCCCAACACGGCCGCAGAGCCGCTCAACTCAATACGAAGCCCCAGCGACGGTCGCTACAAATTCGCTTTCATCGAATTCGGCGACCAGGGCTCGGCCTTAGATACATCACAACGAGCGGCTGCGATCAACGCGATTCGCCAGGCACAACGTCCCCTTCTTTTTGTTTACATTCACGGCTGGATGAACAACGCCGTCTCAGGAGACGTCTGCCGATTTGAGCACTTTATTGATATGGTCTCGCGTCTTCCCGAGGTGACCCAGGGAAAGGTTAACGTAATCGGTGTTTATATCGCGTGGCGCGGCAAAGACCTTAGCGTGCCAGGCTTGGATCTGCTGACTTTTTGGAACCGCAAGTTGACGGGCGGTTCGGTGGCAGCGCAAAACAGTTGCCTGGCTACTATTAACGAACTGGCACTGGCTGCGCGAGAGCCAGGAAAGCAGGTCCACCATTGCGTTCTGATGGGCCACTCGTTTGGCGGATTGGTCCTAAGTAATACAATTTCTCATTCCATCCTCGATGCCAGCAGCACGGGCGCGCGGAACGCGAGTCCCTGGGATATGGCGGTGGCGTTCAACCCTGCGGATGATTCCATCGGCACCCGGCAGTTGTTATCCGAATTAGATTATCTTTATAAGTATGACCCGACCCGCGGCGCTTATGTAGGCAGGAGTCCCGGGGCTGAAGAAGGTGCTGTGATGAAGGAGAACCATCCCCTTCTCATCGTTCTGCAATCGGAGAACGATCAGGCAACCGGGAAATTTTTCCCAATCGGCCAGAGTCTGGCCAACACCGTAAATCTTTATTACCACTGGGACAAGGTTCCGGTGCCTGGCAGCAACGGACAAAAAGTATCGGAGGGAGAACTCCAGACCCATACGCCCGGCAACGATAAGTATCTGGTAAATTTTAACGTTGTCCCGTTGGGAGAAGCCACTGCGCCGTCGGGGCTAAGCACGTATGAAAACCGGGCCTTCGAAGCGAATATTCGTCAAAACGTGCGCGGCCGAACCTTTTTCACCAGCGAAAAGAATAATGGTCACGAAAAACAATTCTGTCAGGGTCCGGAATACAATCCAGGTGAGACACGCCCTCCCACAGGAAACGAAGACTGGCGCCGTTGGGAATTTGTCTACAGCGGCAATGCGCGTGTGCCCTGCTGGATCGTGCGTGTACCTAAGGAAATCATTTGGGGTCACGGAGGATTGTGGAGCGATAACTCGGTAGCGATGTTCGGCGCTCTTTACCGTATGCATTTTCCCTTGAATGCGGAAGGTCAACCTGCCCCTTCTCAACCGGTTCGCGTTCCCAACGCCCCAGACACGCTAAAATTGAACCAGGACAAGCTGCGCTAAAGCCGCGCGACACGCGTGACCGCCGGCCTTTCCGGACGAAGAATTCTCAGTGAGCGGCAGTTGTATGTGCAAGCAGTTGCAGTAGCCCGACACTGAGGCCATTCCAGAAGATTTGAACGCCGATGGCTAGAAGGATAAATGCGGAAAGCCGCGTCAGAATGCTGGTGCCGGATTTGCCGAGCAACCCCACCATTCGGGCCGCGTTGCCGTAGCAGACCACGACCAGTAAGCACACGAGAAGCATGCCCGCTGCCGCGGCGATAAAGTGGCGTGGATAACCGTGTTCAAATCCTGGGCCGGCTTTATATCGCAAGTGGGCGCCGAGCGTGATTGCGACGGAGATGGCACCTGGCCCAACCGTAAGCGGGAGAGTCAACGGAAAGAAGGCATGCTGAAGAGCATCCTCGAGTGTTTCGGGGACTTGCTTTGAGGAAGAATCGTCATCCGGCTGATTGAGAAGCTTCCAGCCGGTCGCGGCCACGACCAAGCCCCCCGCGATCTGCACCACAAAAAGAGAGATGCCGAAGAAGGCGAGAATTTCACTGCCGAAAAGCGCCGAAACAACCAGAAGCACAAACCCGTAGGCTGCGATTTTGCGGGCCAATACTTTTTGAGCGGCCTGCGGATAGTTCTGGGTGAGGCCGAAAAAAATCGGAGCGTCGCCGACCGGATTTACAATCGGGAACAGCGCTGCAAACGAGACGCCCAGGGTCTTGATGAAGTCGACGGCGCTGAATTCCATTCGATCTATTGCGAAATGAAGAATTCCGCCTCCTTCGGAACATGAATCATTGAGACTTTGGCGTGGAATAAAGTGAGACCAGGCGTGCAATCAGAACGGTGACATAGAGCAGTCCGGTCATCGCTTCCATTGCTGCAAGCCAGCGCGCAATCCTTGAGACCGGCGTGATGTCACCGTAGCCGACGGTGCTTAGTGTGATGAAGCTGAAGTAGAAAGCGTCGAAACCTGCCATCGTCTGTTTTGTCCCGCCGGCCGTATTGAATGCAAAGGCATTTGGAGTCACCTGGGCTACGAGCCAGTAAGCTACTGTCCACAACAAGCCAAGCATCAGGTAAGCCGAGATGCTCGCGCAAAGGACTTCGGTGTTTACCGAAGGCGCACGCAAAACGAAGCGGAGCAAATTCGCCACCACGAAAGCAATCAAGGTGAGTCCTCCGACAAGGAACACAGGCGGTGGGACCAAGTCCGGCCGGAAATGATTGACCCACCTGCCGGCAATCGCTGGAATAGCAAGCACAAGTGCGATGAAGAAGACGCCTTTGCGATCCGCCACAGCAAGAACAGCGGACAGCAGCACCAGTGAAAGCAGAATCGATACAATGACATCTCCGCCTTTGACTTCTTCGACAAAGGGAAAAAAGAAGAAGAGGAGCGCAAGAGCAACGAGTAGTTCAACTGCCGAGAAGCGATGGAATCTTCTTCCTGGCTGCAATGGTTTCGGCAACTCCTTCCCGTGTGCGGTTTCGTTCATTCAGCCCAGGAAATTGTTGGCACGCCTTCTTGTAGCTTCGGTGATGATGCGATTACCTAACAAATACAGGTCCATGCTTTGAGTAAGGCTAGTTGTTACTTTGACCCAACAACACCGCCATAGGTGGCCAACGTCCGCCCGGCATCGTTCGTGTCACTGAAACAGGACACCCTTGATAAGCTTCGGAAGGACAGGAGTGATCTGCAGCTGCACGTTCCACTCCTGTCCGGAGATCCGGGGATGCACCGGCATATACTGCACCGCGAGCGTAAACTTAACGGGCAGGCGCCCGAACTTCACCACCTTACCCACGCCGAGCCCCACAGGGACCGTCCAGACGTCCTCAGACGGCGCGGTCCAGTCGGCCAAAATGTTGCCGGAATAGAAGAGGTTCCAGCCGTCGCCCCAAAAGATTGCGGCGATGGGTTGCAGGTTCATCTGGTTCGTGTCCTGCCGGAAGTGCTCGCCGCCGATAGACCACCATTGCTGTGGAAACACGCCCAGGAAGAACTGCTTCGTGAGGTAGCCTACCACCACACTGGGTCCGAGTTGCCACTTGCCCTGGCCAGTGAACACCGATGTCGCAGTCGGGAAGATGGCGGTAGGCCCGGCTCCGAGAATCCAGTTGCCCGAGTGCGCAGGCGACAGCAACTCCACCAGAGCCAGATCGCCAAGCCCGGCGTCCCGCGCGAATTCGTTAGGGGACGTCTCGTGCGGGACTATGTTGTAGAAGGGCATCACCGGCCGCGTGATCAGGTTCCAATCTTTGGTCAGGCTCACAGGCAGCACGGGCTGGAAAAGCCAGTTGTTGTTCCACTGGCCGTTGTTCAACTCGAAGTTGTTGAACTGATTCGAGATGGACCAGAGGCTGCTCACCGGGTTAGTTAGCTCCCTGTTCAGCTCGCTCGAGTCAGGTTCTCCACCTGAGGATTCGGCGACGGCACCCAAACTAAGATTCTCACTTGTCCGGAACTGCAAGCTGATCCGAGCTGTCTGAAAAGGCTCGCCAGTCGCGTTGCTGTTTGCAACGCCGTCGAGTGGTTCGGCTGCACGAACAGCCGGACGAACTGAGAGAATTCCCAATGTGAGAATGGCGACTGCTAAAACGATTTGAGTCTGCTTCACATTGGCTCCCTCCTCTTTTCGGTGCTTCTGAAGCAACGAGGGCAGCAGCCGTCAAGCCGCTGCCCTTTACGTTATGTATGACTGTTGCTTACCAATCGCCCAGGGCGTTCACGCCCATCGGACCAAATCCACCAAACTGCTGAACTTCGACGTTGTGGGGTCCGGCGGTCTCCATCGTCGGCATGAGAGACTGTCCTGCCATCTGCCCCTGACCTTGCGCAGCCGCCTGCTGGGCCGCTGGGTGGCTGGCCACGTGCGCCTGGAGCGCCGCTTTATAGGCGTTGAATTGCTTTTGTTTCCCGACGTAGATCTTGTCCTTCGTCGCAGTGGGAAACACGTAATACAACTTCCCGTTGTAATGAACGGCTGTGACCCTGCCCACAGTGAGTCGACTCACTGCCTGTTGCTGCGCTGGGGCCGTGACCGTAATGACCTTAAAACCCGACTGCGTGAGCAAGGCCTCTTTCTGGGCCATGACATCGCCTGTACCAGTGGTGGTCTGACACGCTGCTAATAGCGCCAGGACCGCGCCGATACCCGTTAGTGTTAATAGTTTTTTCATATGTTTCTTGGTTTTGGATGTTGTGCTTTCTTAGTTCTACAAAAAAATTAGAGCTTGGTTCAAGACATTAATTTTCAGCGCGGGACGCTTCTCTCATTAGCTACCAATCTCCTAAAGCCGCCGTGCCCATCGGACCAAAGCCATTGAACTGCTGGACCTCAATGTGATGAGGTCCAGCCGTTTCGTATGTCATCGTAGGCGCTGGGTTCATCAACTGTTGACCGGGCTCGGCCTGCTGGGCCGCTGGGTGGCTCGCCAGATGCGCCTGGAGCGCCCCCTTATAGGCGTCGTACTGTTTTTGCCTTCCGACGTAGATCTTGTCCTTCGTCGCCGTAGGAAAAACATAATATAGTTTCCCATTATACTTCACAGCCGAGACCCTGTATTGAGTCAGACCGCTGATCGCTTGCTGTTTGGCCGTCGTGACTGTTATGACCTTGAACCCCGACTGCGCGAGTAGGAACTCCTTCTTGGATGCGGCGAGCTCTGCGTCGTTGGTGGCAACAGTCTGGCATGCCGTCATGAGCATCATGACAGCTCCGATGCCCGCGATGCTTGTTAGTGTTGATAGTTTTCGCATGTCCTCTCCTTTAGGCGTCTTGTTTACGCGTGGGTTTATAAGAAATACGATAGGACTCTCCAAGCATTAATTTTCAGCGTCGGCCCCTGAACCCGCCACCGCCGCCACCGCCGAATCTGCCAAATCCTCCGCCGCCACCAAACCGATCACCGCCGCCGCCAAATCCACCACCGCCGCCGCGATCAAAGCCGCCGCCCTGAAAGCCCTGGAACCGCTGGCTAGAAAAATCACCACGCGACCGGTTTTGAGCCTCGCGGTCCAAATCACCGGACCCGCCTCCACCCCCGGACCGATCGAAACCGCTTCCCCCTGAACGGTCGGCGCCGCCCCCGCTGGCTGCTCGATTCTCGCTACTCGCTCCCGACGACCGCTGCTGATAACTCTCGCTCCCCGTCCTTTGCTGGCTATTTTCTGCCCCTTGCCAGTTAGGTTGCGGCTTGTTTACGGAGCTCCAGCTTCCGTTGTCGTACTTCTGCCAGCCGTTACCTGTGTTCTTATACACATTACCATCGTGCCCAGCGTACATATTACCGCTGGCAGTTTTACCAACCGCACTGTTCCCCCACTTCGTGCTAGAACCGGCAACTTTTCCTCCTTGCGAATCCGCGGCGCCAGCCACTGTTCCATTGGCGGTGGAGTAATGACCCATGGTAGCGCTCTGGTTTCCTCGCGAGACATAGGAGCTTCCCCACTGAGCGTTCGGGCTCGATCCCTGTCTGGTCTGAGCATAGGTTCCTGTGTACGGATTGTACGTTTGCGCTGCGCTTCTGCTCCCATAAGGCGTCGAGACACTGGCACCGCGAGCGTAAGTCCCAGTATAAGGATTGTAACCGGCGCCGCGCGTTGCCGATCCGTAGGGACCATAAGCAGTTTGTTTCCAACCATACGCTCCCGTAGCAGAGTCATAGTAAGGCGTTTGATAATGATAACCATAGCCCCCGTAGTAAGCGCCACAGTACGTAGCCGGGTAGGGGTAGTAGTAACCCCCGTTACAGTATGGCGGCCACCAATAGCCGCTCCCATCGGCAAGGATCGCTCCTGCGGCCGCACCCAGTATGAACGTGCCCAAATATCCTGCTGCGTAGTTGGATGTAACGGTGCCGTCAGGGTTGGCCGTCTGCGTGACGTAGGTCACGTTATAAACCGGCGAGCTCGACGGAATCGTGTAGATTTCCTGTGGAACCGACATGCAAGTTGTCCATTGACCAGTTGGAGTAGGAGCCATGAACCAGACGCCTTGGAGGCAAAGGTAATACGTGCCTTCGAGCTCGATCACCTTGTCCTGGGTATTCGTGGCGTATTCCATGGATGTGCCCTTGATTGGCTCGAACTTCGGTTCGCCGGCGTATTCAACTTTGGCTTTAGCCTGTGCCTCGTTGGGTTTGATTGTCATCGTGGTCGGAACTTGCGCCAATAAGACTGCATCTTTCGCTTCGTCGGTTCCTGGAACAGAAGTGAGTATGGCCGAGGCTGGGCTGCTCAGCGGAATTTTGGCGAAGTCAGGAGGAAGATCCGGCGTCGCGTAAGTCCATGGCCCTTGCAGGTCAGCCGCGCTGAACCATCGGCCGGCAGTCAAATAGTAAAACTGCTGCGTCGGTTTGTACACGAACACGACGCTGTTTGTGTTAGTTGCGTACTCAAGCTGCGTGTCCGGAATCTGCGTGTAAACGGGTTGCCCATCGAACAGAATGATTTCGGCCGGCTTGTCACTGTAGAAAACGTCCGGAGTTACACCCTTTGTGTTTGCAGTTGGCGGGATAAATTTTTTCAGCGCACTCCACTGTTTATCCTGCGGCACCTTGGACATCTCCGCTGGCAACTGCTTCGTGGCCGACCATGGACCATCGAGCTTTTTGGCCGTGAGCCATTGCTGACCGACTGCGAGATAGTAGGTGGAACTACCCTCGTCCAAGAACAGCGGCCACTGTGTGTTAACGACGAACTGCAAATTCGTGTTCGGAACCACAGAAAGGACCGGCTCGCCATTAACGCTCAGCAAGATCGACGGCCGGTAACCGACAAAAACCTTGGGCGGATCGTTGTTTAATTGCACGCCAGCCGGCGGCTCCTTCTTTGGCGTGGACGCGATTAAATGATACAAAGAAATAGAGAAGGTTGGTGGCACAAATGTTTTGAACAACTGATCCATCTTTTCCTTCGTGGCGTTATCTAGTGAAGGAAAATACGTGCCCGTCACCTGCGGATTGGTGATAGTGACGAGCTTGGCGACGTTGTCTACGTTCGTATTCCCCTTCATTTCCACCACGCCCAGCACCGTCTTGCCGCCCTTGGGCGTAAGCGAAATCGCCATTCGCCAGCTCAAATCCTGGAAGTTCTTCCAATCATCAATCTGTGGTTGATAAATAATGAGCCGGGTGCCGTTGCTGTATTTTTCGCGCGGCCAGCTTGAATCGCCCGTCTGATTCGAACCTGAGGTGGAAGCGGCTGCCGCCTTTTCAAACGGCAACGCGAGGAGCGCGCCGATAACAATTGTAATGCAAAACAAAGAAGTGTTAGGCAAGCGCATAGGAGAGTCGATTAGTGATCATCCTAATGTTCCACTGGAACGCTGGCTATAGGACTTTAGGCCAATACGGTAGTGTTCGCAGGTTGTGGGTCCCATGGTGTTTGTTTCGCCTCTCCCCTTGGCCAAGGGGAGAGGACCAAGGTGAGGGGTTTGAGCCCTCCAGACGGCACCACTCGCTGGGAGCAACCCTCACCCTCCCTCTCTCCCTGGCGAAGGGAGAGGCGACCCTTCTAAGTGCCATCCACCAACTGATAATTTACTAACACTACCGGTGAGACCTTTTCGACCCGGCGCACTCATTTGCTCTCAAAAGGAAAAATCACGTTCCAATCGTTCTTCATGCTGATGACTGTCCAGCCGTTCTTCTTCGCCTCATCGTAGAGGGCCTGGGTGAAGGTGCCGACCTTCGTATCGGGAAGCCCTTCAGCGGGCCCGTAGGCGTATTCCCGCTCGGCGTCATCGTGCAACACGAGCAATGAAAGCCGCGCGCCGTCTCCAGCCTTGGTATACTCGAGCATCTGCTGGTCGCCGGTCGAGTTGCCGAAGGCGGTGTGCGGGCGGCGGCCGATCATGAGATGGATGCCTTCGGGCTTGCCGGCATCGTTGTCATTGAGCACGAGCTTCGGTTCCTTAGTGAGGAAGGGCTTACCGTCCTTGGCATAGCCATACGTGGTCCCGAGCGCCGTGCCGACGACCTCCTCCGGTGGAACGCCGTACGTTTGCTCGGCATAGACGCGCACGAAGTCCTGACCGCCGCCGGTGACGATATAGGTCTTGTAGCCATTGGCCCGGAGATACTTCAGCACCTCCTGCATGGGGAGATAAGTCAGCTCGGAGTAGAGCTTCTTCCAGCGCGGGTGTTTTGCTTCCGCGAGCCATTGCTTCGCTTCAGCCTGAAACGCCTCCACCGGCATGCCGGTCATCGTGGCAATGCCAACCTTCTCGATGTCGGGCCATGTCAGCTTCTCCATCGCCGCGCGATCGCCGTGAAGCAGTTCCAGGACGGTGTTGAACGGCGCGACGTTCGCCAGTTCGGGCTTCGCCTTGACCAGCGCCGGAACCTTCTCCAGGCAATACATCACCTGCGTATACATCGGATGCTCGACCCAAAGCGTGCCGTCCTGATCAAACGTGGCAACGCGCTCCTCGGGCGGTACGAACTGAGGGCTTCCTTGAGTCGTAGTCGCCTTGACGAATTCTACGATGGCTTGTTTAGCCGGTCCGTCGTTCCACGAAGCCAACGGGTCGTCGGCCGGCGCGGCGGTCGTCATGGAAACGACCATGCAGGCGAGTGCAATTGTTATGAGGTTTTGTGTACGTCTGGTTTTCATTGTTGTGTCCTTTCGAATGTTGATTGGTTTTTCAAATTAAACCTGAGTTAACCGAGGAAAGCCTACTTATGGGCTCAGTGACCTGATGCTTTCCGCGCCCTTCATCGAAATCTTGGTGATATCCTTGGCGTCGAGGTTGGCTTTTGGTAATTCTTATTTTGCTATGTAGAGCGCTTCGCTCAAACTTGCGGCCTGGGCGTCGGTCCGAAAAATATCCGCATCATTTTTTCCTTCCCAATCACGCGCACCAGTTCGTGCATCGTGCAATAGACGGCGAGGAGAACAAACAGAATGATCTGAATGGCCCAGAAATGCGGCCAGACGATTTCCGCTAGCAACTTTTGATTACCAGCGACAAAGCCGCCCGTCTGACGCCAGAAATCGATTAGGCGCTCCAAATAATGAATGACACTGGCCATCAGGAGGTAGATCACCGTCTTCCATGCGATATTGTAGGCGAGCGGTTTATTCGGATAGCGATTGATTGGCGGTAACATGTCCGCAATCAACACCGCCTTGCCGAGGATTAGCGACGCAATTGCAATCGATATCGTGGACAAAGGCTCGAAATGCGAGCCCTTCGCGATCAACACGCGAATAAACGTGACCAGGTGTAGGGCGACGAAAAAGAAGATCGTCGGCGATAGTAACTTGAAGAACTCTTCTTTTAGCTTGGTCATTTTCAGGTGCTTTCCTTTCGACTGAGGACGGCCTGCGACTGTCCGGCGACCGCCCGCGCAAACAAGATCGCCGGATTGATCAGCGACTCAAGCGATCGCCACGGTGCGGGACGATTCGATTCTTACAAAATTGGCCCCAGCATCGCAATGGTGTTGTTCCAAAGCCGGCGTGTTATCGGCCATCGGTTCACCATCTCGATGGTGACGGGATGGGAGCAGGCAAGGTAGGCATCCTGACGGCGGCGCATTTCGGCAGTTAAAGTCGGATCGTAGAACAGAATGTTGTTTTCGTAATTCAAATCGAAACTGCGCCGGTCCATGTTGGCCGAGCCGATCAGGGTGACTTCCCCGTCCAATGTCAGTGACTTGGTATGAAGGAGACCGCCTTCGTACTCGTAAATGCGGACCCCGGCGGCGAGCAAGTCACTGTAGTAACTGCGACTGGCCGCGCCCACGATCCATGAGTCGTTTCGCGCTGGGAAAATGATAGTGGTCCTTACGCCGCGCCGGGCACTGGTACAAAGGGCTGTCTGCATGCCTTCGTCGGGCACATAATAGGGAGTCGTAATGACCAACTCCCTTCGGGCGGTGTACAACAGGGTTTCGAAGACTTCGGGCATGGCGGAGTTATATACCGTCGGCCCGGTGCCTATGACCTGTGCTGTCAGCCCAGGCTCGCCGGACGGCAACGGTTGACGCAACAAGGGCGTTAGATCGCCACCCATTTGCGCCATCCAGTCGCTCGCGAAAAGATACTGATTCTGCCGCGCAATCGGACCCTCAAAACGCATCATCCCATCTACCCATGGAGCAAACTTTGCCTTGATCCGGAATTCGGGGTCTGCGCAGTTCTGACTGCCGCAATAGGTGATCCGATTATCAATGACCAGAATCTTGCGGTGATTGCGCAAATCGATGCGTCCTCGCAACGGACGCAAGAGGAGATTGCCGATGGGCAGGGCGGTCGCCACCTGAACGCCCGCCGCCTGCATGGCCTTCCAATGTGCGGACTCGATCATGATGTGCGAGCCCAATCCATCGGCCATCACCCGGCAGGCGACACGGCGTGTAGCCGCCCGTTTCAGCGCCTCGACCACTTTGAGTCCGTTGTTATCCGGCAGCCAAATGTAAAAGGTCAGATGGACATGATCCTGAGAAGCATCAATATCTGCGACCATGGACTCGATGCTCGCGTTGGAATCTGGCAGCAAGGTCGCCGAGTTGCCACCCACAGGCTCGAAGCCATTGACCGAGTGTCCGAGCCGGAAGAGGTGGGCGTAAGTCTCTGGGATTTTCGGTTGTAGATTAGGCGAATCCATTTTCGGGGCCTTGGTAATGTCAGGCATGACGGCCAGCACCGCGCACAAGCGACTCACACGCCGGCGGCCGATACTGGTTTCACCGAGGAGGATATAAGTCAGGATGCCGATCACCGGCAGAACAATGATGACAACGAGCCAGGCAATCCGTGAAGCGGGCTCCCGGTGCGGCCGCAAAATGACCCTCGCAATCACGCCGAGATGGATCAGGAGAAAGACTCCTGTCCACACTGCAGCTATGACCTCACTTTTAGTCATTCGTTAACTAGATTGACGTGGTTGTTTTCCCTCTCGTATCGATACCGGAGCTTCGGACCGAAGAAAAGCTTCGTTTTGAGCTAAGTTAGCCCCGGATACTAACGTAGTTTATCCAAGAGGTTCGCCCATATGAGGGCAGTCCCACGCATATGCGGAGAGCCCGCACGTTTCATGATCGAAAGGATTGGCCAATCGCAGAAAAAAGTCGGGCAGCTCTTGCGAGCCGCCCGCCGTGAAGGTCATTTATGTTACTTGTATTACTGGCCGGTGCCTTTGGCTGCCGCCTGCGCCTGCTCCATCTTTTTCGCCATCTCCGCTTTGACGGCATCAAGATTGAAACTCGCGCCTTTCTGCATCGGCGGGTAATCGAGGAAGGTCTGGAGTTCCTTGCCCATGACATCCTGGACGAAGACGAAGCGCCAGAATTCATACATGAACCAGTCGCCAAAAGACATCAACGACCCCTGCTTCGTCATGTCTTCCGGATTGCCCATGCGTTCGAAGGGATCGAGACGCAGGTTGGTGATGGTGGGCACGTCCGGATGGATCTTCGGACCCAGCCAGCCTTGGGGCTGGTCAATGAAACGATATTTGTAGTCGTCAATGCGCACGGCGCCGACGGTGCTCTCGCCGAGGTAGAAGATTTCATGACGATTCGATGGCCCTTTGCCGGTGAGGGCGGCCATCTGATCGTAACCATCCAGATGGTTCTTGTAGGTGCGGTCGCCGAGCTTCACGCCCTTGAGGAGCTGTTCGGTGATGTTCGGATTACCAGCGGCGGTGAGGAAGGTGGGGAACCAGTCGAGGCCGGAGAAGATGCCGTTCTGGACGGAATCCGCCGGGATGTGGCCGGGCCAGCGGGCGATGCAAGGGACGCGGAAGCCGCCTTCCATGACGGTGCCTTTGCATTGCGCGAATGGAGTCGTTCCGCCATCGGGCCAGGTGAAGCTTTCGGTCCCATTATCGGTGCTGAACACAACGATCGTGTTATCATCCACGCCCATGTCTTTGAGCTTCTGGAGCACCAGGGCGATGTCGTTATCGAGCTGGGCCATGCCGGCTTCTTCTATCGACCAGCCATTCTTCGAGTTGCGCATCCCATTCCACTTTTCCGAGAGATGGGTGACGACGTGCATGCGGGTGGGGTTGAGCCAGCAGAAGAACGGCTTGTTGTCAGCCTTCGCCTTCTCTATGAACGTCAAGGCGAGGTCGCGGATTTCGTTATCCACGGTTTTCATCCGCTCGGGATAAAGAGTACCGGCGTCCTCGATCTTTTGTCTGCCGATCTTGCCCCAGCGCGGCATCACGGTGGCATCGTCCGTGTCGGTCGCCCAGGAATGAACCATGTTACGCGGGCCGACCTTGTCTAACAACTCCTGCGGGTAGTTGGGATGCGCAGGGTCTTCCATCGCGTCGAGGTGATAGAGGTAGCCGAAGAATTCGTCGAAGCCGTGGACGGTGGGCAGGAACTCATTGAGATCGCCGAGGTGGTTCTTGCCGAATTGGCCGGTGGCATAGCCCTGCGCTTTGAGCGCGGTCGCGATCGTGCAAGCCTCCGCTGGTATGCCGATCTTGGCGCCCGCCTGACCGACCGTCGTCATGCCAGTGCGAATCGGAAGCTCGCCCATGATGAAGTTGGCGCGCCCCGCCGTACAGCTTGCCTCAGCGTAATAGTCGGTGAACAACATGCCTTCCTTGGCCATCTTATCGAGGGCGGGTGTTCGCCCGGCCATCATGCCACGATGGTAGGCGCCGATGTTCCACATGCCGATGTCATCGCCCATGATGAACAGGATATTGGGTTTCTTGCCTGCTGCGCCAGAGCTAGGCGTCGGCGAGTCTTGCGCCTGGGCTGGAACGACCGCGCTGAAAAGCGCAGCCGTCGCTATCAGCAGCGACAAGCCGTTTTGAATTAAGTTTCGTTTCATTTTGTTTGCTGTTGTTATTTAGGTTTTGCTGTCTGGAGGGATAGTTGAATTAAGTGGTGACTCATGAAACTTGACCAATCTTGCTCATCTAAACCGCCCGACCCCTACTCCCATTCCCATCGGTCCCCAGCCCATACCCCAACCGCCCCATGCCCCCCACTGCATCTCCGCATCTTGGTACATTTGAGCGGTCTCGAGATTCTCGTTCGCAATGTTATTTGCGGCGCGGAGTTGTTGGTAAGCCTGGTACTCGTGCGGTCCACCGACATAGGCCTGGTTATGTGCCACGTCCGGGAAAATGTAGTAGGTTCTCCCTTGCCTGTTGACCATGGCCACATGGCCCGGCGGAAGCTGTTGGAGCTTTTGTTGCTGCGCGGGTGTCTTTGGGGTGATCACCTTAAAGCCGGACGCCACAAGCATGCTCTCTTTGTTCTGCGTGCTGCTTGTTGTGGCGCAGCCAACCGTCAGCGCTAACAGAGCGATGACGGTGATCACGTTGAATGAAGTTCGTATTTGTTTCATTTTTGTTCCTTGTTGATGATTTTGATCTGTCGGTCTCGTCGGTCACTCGCAACCGCGCAGACCAACCGATTCGCCCTTCGGCTTGCGCGAGACAGTGCCCCGAGAGGCACATTGAGCCACTCGCGGGCGTTTACGCAATGGGACTTTGGTCGTACTACTTTGTCCTACAAACTTGCCCAATCAGAGCAGAGACGTGTGGCTGGTCTCAGCGATCACGCACTCTGAGCTAAAGACATTTAGATGCGGGGCAGCACCAGCAATTGCCAAAGCGGCAGGCGCCAAGATATGCGTGAAGATCTCCGCGCCAAGCCGGCAGGATCATCGGCTCGTGATTCTTCGTTCCGAAAACGATGTGATAATGCAGGCTCAGGTGTGTTGATGACATAATCGGATTGGTTTACGACGCCCCTGCCGGGCTTGGCTGTTTTGTTTACATAATAAACCGGTGGTTTACACCACCGGCTAACGTCCCAACATCCCGCCGGGATGGAAAGCGATCTGTAAGAAATTGGACAACTCCGTTCCCGCGTTGTTGCTTCTAAGAGGCTCCCCAGCTTAAGATTGCTTGCAAACTCGTCGGAGTTTACTGAGAGTCGGTCGGCAACAGGTGTTCGTTGGTCCGTCTTGAGCTCGACGGAATCAAATGGCCGTTTTGATCGAAGCTAAGCAGGATGATCCAATCAAAGACGGCACCGGGCCATTTGCCATTGGGCAGAAAGTTCTCGGGGGTTGCTCCCAATGCGCCGAGCAGAGCCGGTATGTACGGGTGACGCCAACAGATCAGAATCACTTTTCCCTGCTGGTTCGCACGCAACTCAGCCGCGAGGTCAGCCGACTTATCATTGCCAAAACGCGTGTCGATTTTCAAATTTGCTGCCTTTGCAAATGGTTCCATCGTAAGACGGGGCCGATGACTCTTCTTTGAGTCTTTAGCGGCAAAAATGACGGCGGGTTCCCGCGGCTTGGAGTCGACGGTAAAATTTAGGAAGTAATTCTTGTATGCCTCGGCCCGCTCCTGGCCGAGCGGCGAGATACCGTCACCGCTGTCCGCGTCTTCCGCATGACGAATAATGAGCACGACAGCGTCTTTTGGTCCGTCTTGCGCATCCGCCGCGAATATCAGGGTGAAACCAAAAACGACCGCAATGATGAGGCGGCTGTGCATCAACGTCATCGTTGATGTGCGTGGGATGAATGTCAATACGCACGTTGGCTGACAAATTAGCAGAGGGTCTCTTGTACGTGCTTAGCGCCAAAGGCGCGCAATTCAACGCGAGCCTGGGGCAACGCCCCAGGAATCCGATTATTGACAGATAACCAAGCGCTGAAAGCGCGGGTGAGCTCAGTGTGTAGTTTTCCGTTTCCATACGCACTGGTTACTTTGCAAACAGAACGTGCGTTAAACCTCGCGTCTCGGATTGAGCACGCCCCCACCTCAATCCTCTTTCCGCAAGCGGGGCGAGGCGAAATGGTGCCGCGTATCGCGTACATACCGTCGAAAAACTCGTGTTACTTCGTGCCTGCCAAGCCCGAGGAGCACATTGGCAACTCGCAAAATTATCTCAAACAGAACGCCTGTTAGACTCGCCTCTCCCTTTTCTAAAGGGAGAGGATCAAGGTGAGGGTTTGTTTGGCTGCCGTTGCTCTAGTGCAAACCAGATTGCCCGCAAGACACTATCGAGTTCACTGCGAACCTGATGATTCCACAACCGCAACACAGTGACTCTATGGCTCGCGAGTAATTCCGAACGCGTGCGATCGCGAATTTGACCTGCACGATAGTTATGTCCACCGCCGTCTAATTCGATAGCCACCTTTGCGCTGGGAGATTCAGTCGTGGCATAAGGCGAGACCCTACATGAAAATAGGTAATAATATACTTGACTCAGCAGTATAGGAGAGTATGAAAGAGACTCCTATGGAATTTCCTCAAACCCTGCACGACGCGATCAATTACTTCTCGACCGGCGACAACGCGCTCAATTTCGTTGTGTCGTTGCGCTGGCCTGCGGGTGTCGTGTGTCCTCGTTGCGGCTCGAAAGAAGTCCGGTTTCTAAAAAGCCGAAAGATTTGGGAGTGCTCGGAGTGTGAGTCGTTGCGCCAGTTCTCCGCAAAGGTTGGCACGGTAATGGAAGACTCGCCTATCAAACTGGACAAATGGATGAGCGCGTTTTGGCTGATCGCGAACGCTAAGAACGGGATTAGCTCTTATGAGTTACACCGCTCGATTGGTGTAACGCAAAAAAGCGCGTGGTTCATGCTGCATCGCATCCGGTTAGCAATGCAAGAAGGCGGTTCGATTGTGAAGATGAAAGGGCGCGTTGAGGCCGACGAAAGTTTTATAGGTGGCCTTGCCCGGAACATGCACAGAGAGCGGAGAGAAAAAGTCAAAAAGCTCACGACCGGAGAAACACGTCGCACCGCGCGTGGCAGCGTGGGCAAGACCGCTGTTATGGGATTGCTTGAGCGCAACTCGCCTGAGAAACCTTCGCGCGTGCGTTGCAAGGTCGTGCAAAGCGTCCGCAGGCACGATCTTGATACGCAAGTGCGCCAGCACGTCGAGAAAGGTAGCGAAGTTTATACAGACCAACTTCGCTCCTACTCCAAGCTTCAAGATGAATACGTGCACAAGGTGATTGACCATGCGGAGTGCTATGCCAAAGGACACGTCCACACGAACGGACTGGAAAACTTCTGGTCGTTACTCAAGCGCGGAATCAAAGGCACGTATGTGAGCGTCGAGCCTTTCCACTTGTTTCGTTACCTAGACGAACAAGCTTTCCGCTTCAATGAGCGAAAAGACAACGACGCTGGTCGTTTTATCAAAGTCGTTGCCGGAATAGTCGGGAAAGGTTTGCGTTACGCTAGCCTAACTGGCAAGACGGGCGGTGATGGTCTTCCACAAACGTCAGAATCGTGGTTTACGCAAACGTGGCTGAAAAATCAGTTTGGATTTGAGAGTGATTTATGATTGCAGAGATAACTGCCGCTTGGTCAGCGCTCAACACAGCCATTAAAGCAGCGAATACCGCTTTCAAAACTGTCGAAGATGTGAAAGTCAAGGAGGCTGTCGCTGATATCCAGAATAGCTTGATTGATCTTCAAACCAAGTTGCTTGCTGCTCAATCCCAGTATGAGGCATTGGCCGAAGTTAAACGACAGCTTGAACAGCAAATCGTGCGCTACGAAAAGTGGGATGCCGAAGCAGCGCGTTACGAACTTGACGAGATCGTTAGTGGAATTTTTGTTTACGAGTTGAAGCCCGATGACACATCTGGCGAGCCGACTCACTGGCTTTGCCCCAACTGTTTTCACAAACGCGAGAAATCTATACTGTCGAAGACCGCTGTAGATAATCGAAGTTACAAGTGTCAGCGCTGCCAATTTGTGATCGCACCAACACCGTTTCGCAGGCCTAGTAGCGGCGGTGCTCACTAGCCCGCTGTTCGTGCTGCACTTCTCCTTCATCTAGTTTCTTAGTGAAATATACCATTTTGCTCCTCTGCTTGCTTGGCGCATCGACCTTGCTCGCGCATATTTTCGGTATTAGGTTTCCTTAGTGCCAGAGCAGGAATCAGAAACGCCGTTCGAGCGCTTCAAACGCTTGACCGCTCGTGTAATCTCAGTTCCACGCGCAGAAATTCAAAAGCGCGAACTAAAGTGGAAGAACGGACGAAAGAAACACGAGACGCACAAACGGCATCGGTAGGCGCGCGCCCCAGCTCTAAAAGCGAAGCCCGACGCATAACAGAATTTGTCGCGTGGACGCGGCAAATTCTCGGCTCAAACATCAATAGCTTGTTCGATGACAGTGATTGGACATTCATCGTAAAACTACACGCAATGATCGAGACTGCGTTGAATGCGGCACTCGTTAAGCATCTCTCTGCACCGGAGCTATCCGAAATTATTGCCAAGTTAGATACATCAAATACAGCAACCGGTAAGATAGCTTTTGCGAAAGCGTTAAAGATTCTCAAGCCACAATCGACTGTTTTTATACAAAAACTGTCTCAGCTTAGGAATCATTGCGTACACGATGTTCGCAATTTTGACTTCGACTTGGCTAAACATTTGGAGTCGCTTTCCGAAGACAAGCGTAAAGACCTTACGAAGCGCGTTCTAAAATTTCTAAAAGAAGAAGAAAGAAAAACAATTACTTTTCGGGATGCGTTGGCTGCGGCGGGAATGGATGTGATGATGGAACTGGAACTTCACGATCTACATTGCGACCTTCGGAATACTCAATCTGAGATTCAGAAATACGAAGCAGAATTTTTTCGCGCGCAGCAAGAATCCAATCCCACGAAAGGCTAGAGTAACCATCTCCAAATTCTAGCCCCTCTTCCGTCGCTTCAACGGACAGTTGTCCGCCAAAAATGCCGTCTGCGATACCTATCTCGCAACGCGTTGCCGCCCTGTCACTTTTGGAATCCTTCATAGGTCTCTCACCTGAGTCAAGTATATTATTACCTGAAAATAGGTAAGACCTGAGTAAGCAAAAGCTGGACAGATTGCACCGGTGTTGTAAAAATCTCCTCGATTTCGTCATCCGACAGTTTCACCTTATCTTCGGCACGGCTGAATAAGCCGTAGGGCTGGATCTTTGCTGAGACACCGTTTAGCGCGATCTCCAGATCCAACTGGAGCCCAGAGTCAGCCGAATGGCGGCCGCTGTTCAAAGCGCCTCGTGAGGGGGGGTTCCTGGTTCCTCGCGGAACTGGATTGGAGTTAATGGCAGTTCGACAATCCACCTTAGAAAAATCAATAATTATGACAACGTCACGCTTAATAAAAATAATGGGCCGCTCGCCTTCGCGGCTTGCACTCTTTCTCATCCCGCTCGTGTTCGCCTGCTTTGCGCCTTTACAGAGGGCACAGGGCGTCGTCCCGGCGCCCGATGGTGGCTATCCCGGCTTTACGACGGCGGAAGGAACCAAGGCCCTTCAAAGCCTCACCACCGGCTCTGGGAACACAGCAGTTGGTTGGTCTTCCCTCTTGAGCAACGCAGCGGGCAGTTTCAATACCGCTACTGGCGCAGCGGCACTCCTTTTTAATACCGCAGACGAAAATACGGCGTTCGGCGCGGGGGCACTTTTAACCAATAGCACCGGCGATTTAAACACCGCCAACGGAGCGTTCGCGCTCTTTAGCAACACCACCGGCACGCAAAACACGGCCACCGGTTTTGAGGCGCTCTATAGCAACACCACCGGCAACTACAACACCGCCAACGGGCTTGAAGCCCTCTTAAACAACACCACTGGTTCCTACAACACGGCCAACGGTGTGCAAGCGCTCTTTAACAACACCACCGGCACCCAAAACACGGCCACCGGTTTTGATGCGCTCTATAGCAACACCACCGGCAACTACAACACGGCCAACGGGCTTGAAGCCCTCTTTAGCGACACCACTGGCTCCTACAACACGGCCAACGGTTTGCAAGCGCTCTTTAGCAACACCACCGGCGACCGCAACGCGGCCAACGGATTCAAAACGCTCTTTAACAACACCACCGGCACCCAAAACACGGCCAACGGTTTTGATGCGCTCTACAGCAACACCACCGGCAGCTACAACACGGCCAATGGTTATGGTGCGCTCGTTAGCAATACCACCGGCACGCAAAACACGGCCAATGGTCTTGATGCGCTCTATAGCAACACCACCGGCAACTACAACACGGCCAATGGTTTTGAGGCGCTCTACTCGAACACGAACGACTACAACACGGCCAACGGTTTTGAGGCGCTCTATAGCAACACCACCGCCGCCTACAATACCGCCTGCGGTTCGCAGGCGCTCTACTACAACATCAATGGCTTGGGAAACACCGCCGTCGGATTCCAGGCGCTCCTGGAAAACACGGGCGCCTTGAACATCGCTCTCGGTTGGCAGGCCGGCGGCGCAATCACCACTGGCGGCCACAACATTGACATCGGCAGCGGTGGGTCCAGTGACGATGCCTTCACCATCCGTATCGGGGCCGAGCAGACGACGACTTACATCGCAGGTGTCTATGGCAATACCACGCCAGGCAATGCGGCCCTTTATATGACTTCCTTGGGCCAATTGACCACCCAGCCGGTCCCGTCCTCCCGCCGGTACAAGAAGGATATCGCCGACATGGACAAGGCCAGCGAGGCGATCCTCTCCCTGCGTCCGGTCACTTTCCACTTCAAGCCGGAGTTCGACAGCAAGGGCAGCGCGCAGTTCGGCCTCATCGCCGAGGAAGTGGCCGAAGTGAATCCTGATCTAGTCGTGCGCAACAAGGACGGCGAGATTTACACGGTTCGCTATGACGCGGTGAACGCGATGCTGCTCAACGAGTTCTTGAAAGAGCATCACACAGTGCAGGAACAACAAGCGACGATCAAGCAGCTAGAGTCGACGGTGGCGCAGCAGAAGAAGGACTTCCAAGCGACAGTTGCGCAGGTCACTGCGCGTCTGGACGAGCAGGCATCACAAATTCGGAAGGTGAGCGCACAGGTTCAAGCGAGCAAACCTGCGCCGCAAGTAGTGAACAATCCCTAAAGCAACAGCATTACACAATTAGCCGTCACGCTTCAGCGCGTGGCGGCTTTTTGTTTCACGCAGCGTTACGGTTCTTGGAAATCGCCCGCGTGCTCGTGCGTCTCGATCACGTTGCCCGCATCATCGTAAACGCGAATCACGGCGTCATGTGAGCGACTGCGATGCTGGCATATCCGATTGCGTTCGCGACGGCGCTCGGATCGCCAGACCACAGCCGACCAAATGGCGGCGTATCGGAAATCAGATCAACGCCGCATTTGTCTATAGAAATCCAAGACGTAATCTTCGAACGGATGCTGCCGGCGAAATTTGTAGCCTGCGAAATTTCTGTTCCGTACGTGTCGCCAAAGAATACGTTCAGGTTGCGTCGCCTTCTTCCGCAGCAACCAAGCGCGATCCATAACGATTGATTTTAGGTATTAACTCGTCTTCTGAAAAGCCGTTTACGATTACCCCTCACCTCAATCCTCTCCCCGTTGGCGGGGCGAGGCAGAGGAGTGCTCAGCATTGACCTCCTGGGATCCACCTCGAGGATGCCGCAGGCTCACTCTCGCCGCACATTCCTGGGGCGCTGCCCCAGGTTTCGCCACGGCGAATGGAGCCGCAGGGATGCGAGCGACATAGATGGGTTAAGCCGAGAGGCCGAAAGGAGCGGGAGCGAGTTAAGTCAATCCGTCCTCTGGCGGACTGACATGACAGAGCGCCCTTGGCGCTCAGCGTAAGAATTCCCTACACGAATCAGGCGTGCTTAAATCACATCAACTGTGATCTTGGAAACCTGGTTCTTACGCAGCTTGGCCCTCACTTCATGCTCCAAACGCGTTGGGTCCACTCCACTTGGGAGGTACAGAAGAAATACCATCCGTCCCTTATCCTCGTAAAGTGAGGAGCTTTGCAGCTTGCACTTATGTGAGATAAGCAGTGACTGCACGGCGTCGAAGACGGGCCTCGGATCTTCGGTCTGGTCGAGTCGAATCCTTACCTCGCAGCTCGAGTGCGAATCCAGCCAGTACATTAGTAACCAGCAAAAGCCGGTGACGAACACTGCCATGGCCCATGATCCCATGCCGCACGCGAGTCCGACTACCACGACCATGATCGCTTTGCCGGTGAGTTTTGGGTTGTCGAGCAGGGTCCTGAATCGCAAGAGTGCGCCTATGCCGAAGATGACAAACGCCAGCGTTTGGCTGGTTCCGCTTAGTTCAGCGACGACGGCGCCGACCACGCCCAGGAGTATGAGTGCCTTGCGTTCCTCGAAATCCTGCAGTGGATCCCGGAGAGTCGCGCGACGCGGATGCCATGCGATTGCGAAGGCGCAGCCGACCGCCAAACTAAGACTAAGGAAGAGTCGGAGTATAAACGTAGGATGCGCGAACTGTTCGACACTTTTCTCGATTGACAGCCATGAATTCCCCTTGGGATCAATCCCGCCACCGGCTCCCGCCTTCGCCATCTCTTCCGCAGGATTAGCGCCGAATGCTGCCGAGGACAAAACGCTTACAAGGGCAATGACAGCGATGACCGCGATTGCGCGCAGCGCCCGTCCGAGATGGCGATTGGAGGAGCGTCCAATAAGAATTACGTTCGGCGTGTTCATTTCTCGCTGGAGCTATCTTTTCTCGCTAGCCGTAAGCCGAGGCATTTTGCGCCAACACAAGCTATCTCCAGCATGCTATTGCGAGATTCACAGCCCCGACAAGCTAAACTTTCCTGTTTAATAGGTTGGCACCGTCTGACCCTGGTTCCTAACCAGAGTCATCTTCCCTCCCGACAGGCCTGCGGTAAAGGAATAGGTTTGCCCAGCTTTGACGCTCAAAGTTTTTTGCGCCGCTCGGGTACCGCCTGGATTGGGATTAACCCGAGCGGTAATGACGTGCTGGCCTGCCGACAAGTAGCCAGAGTAGTTTCGGCCCTCGGTAAAGCTTCCCACATCCTTGCCATCGACTGAGAGGACAAGGCTGAGATCGCTCCCGAAATTTGCGACCCGGTTAACGAGCAAACGGGCTGAATTCGGCGGCGGCGCGGTCGCAGCACCAGGCTGGTTTGTTGCGCATCCGACGGAGATCAGGCAAGCACAGGCCAGGCTGAGGATGTAAATGACTGAATTATATTTTTTCATGTTTGGACTCCTTTGTTTTCAATGCGCCCATCTTGTTCCTCAAAAATTCGCCCGTCAATAAGACTTTAGGGCCATATCCGCGGAACGAGCAGTACAACCGGAAAGGAGAACGGTTTCGACCCGATTTACTGCCAAATGAATTAGAAGCCGTCTCATAATGTCATTCTGAGCGAAGCGAAGCTGCAACGCAGCCCCGAAAGCTTTCGGTGCGAGGCCAGGCTTTCCATCTCGGATCAAATCTGGACCGATCCACCAACGGAAATAGACAGAGATGTTTCGCTTCGCTCAACATAACAGCGCCATTTATGAAATGAGTTCCAGGCTTATTTTCCAATCTGGTGCAAGGCATTGAGCATTGGCTCGCTGGAGATCCCGATCAGTCCGCCAAAGGGCTGATCTAGCTCGAGAATCAGGAAAATAGCTCCGGAGACGGCAAGGGCCGAGATCATCAAAGCAAAAACGGTTGAAGCGTTAGGCGGCGCAAGCACGCTAAAACCGACAAAAATTACTACCAGCCACGAGACAAGGATGATCAGCATCGGCTGCGAGACAGAGGGAACCGACTGGGCTGCTAGCAATGATCGAGTATCAGCGATATCCCCGGCCAGCGTCGTTGCCTTGGATTTGAGGACGCTCTGCATGTTATTCTGTGGTGAAAGCTGCTGCAACGCTGCGTAGGCAAGATTACCTGCTTGAACGTCGGGATTGCGGTCTGTCGGGCGGCGCATTTGACCGGGCCACATTTGTTGAATTGACTCCTCGATGGTGTTTCGAAGTAGCGCCCGCACGCCAGCAGCGTCGGGCCCATAAGCATCCAGCACTCGGCCAAGGAACGTGACCTTGGATGCCATCAGAATCACTTCACTTCGTTCGGTGTCGTAGGCGCCTTTCGCCGAGCTTACCAGCAATCCCAGCACCAGTGCCGACATTGTCGCGACCAACCCTATCGCCAGTTTCATCGCATCCTTGCTCTCCGTGCTCAAGTGGGCCTGAGGAAGAAGAGTACGAAGAGTTCTCCCGACTAACACGGCTCCCACGAGGCAGCCGAACACGATCAAGGCTGTGAGAGTGGCGTTCACCGCGGCATTCGCTTCTCGGAATCACGCTTTTTTGTTTTAGCGTTCATCGGTCGTGCCTCAACCTTTCTTTGCGATTTCCTCATCCAAAATCTCACGGACAGTCAGCGGTTTGATTTCACAGCCAGTCGTTCGGCGGAAGCGATCGATTTCAAAAAACGCGTCGCCCGTGAAATCGAAGCCAACGAAATAACCGAGCTTGCGCTTTGCGCGTTGCATTGCGGTTTCGAAGGCGTCGATGTCTGGACGCCCCACTTTGTCGGTTTGCTTCACCTGGATCGGATACCAAACATCCATGAAATCCATTTCGACGTTTTCGTTCACGCGCAATTCCGGTATCGCGCTTACCGGATAAATGCGACCGTCGATTCCAAGATCGCCGACCTGCACTTTGTTTGGAATTCCACCGAGCGCGACAACAGCCCAGTTCTCGAACTCAAACGCCGGATACTTGCGGAGTTCCGCTTCCGTCTTCGGAAGGTCGCGCACAATGAATCCGCGTCCGATTTCCCAAAGTTTTTCGTCCTCCTTTAATCCACAATCTTTCTTTAACCGCTTTGCCATCACTCGACACGCGGTCGGCGAAACGTCGATGCCGATCCATTGACGTTTTAGCTTCTGCGCGGCGACGAGCGCAGTTCCGCATCCGCAAAACGCGTCAAGCACGATGTCATTTTCGTTGCTGCTGGCGTCGATGATCCGTTCAAGTAACTCGAGTGGCTTTTGTGTTGGATATCCTAACCGTTCCCGTGATGAGGGACTCAGAGCTTCGATATCATCCCACAACGTCTGAATCGCTACTCCTTTGCCTTCTTCGAGATATTGTTTTCGCTGTGGAACCGCTCCGGGCTTGGTTTGCACAACCATTCCATCAGCGATTAGCCGATTCATCGTTTCTTTTGAGTATCGCCAATACCGCTTAACTCCCATGCATTCGTAAAAAGGATTGCCCTTCGCACCTCCGCCGGGTCCGATCATGCTGATCAACCTATACCGTCGTCCGTCTGATTCGGTATATTTGTAAAACTTTGTGAGGTAATCGTCCGAGTATTCTTTGAATTGCGGATTGAGAACGTAATCATCGGTCTTTGAGTAAAAGAGAATGCTGTCTGTGTTTGGACTCCAAAGTTTGCTCCCTTGACCGAAATTGCCTTTTACTGTGCTGGCACGCTTCCAGATGATTTCGTTTCGAAAGAGGTTCTCGCCGAAAATCTGGTCGAGCATGACTTTGACGTAGTGGCTGGCGTGCCAGTCGCAGTGGTAATAAAAGCTGCCGGTTTTCTTGAGGACGCGATGCAGTTCGAGACAGCGCGGACGCATGAACTCGATGTAAGCCTGCGTTGATGCATGCCGATCAGCGAATGCGCGTTTCTCCTTGGTCTCGCCCCAAAAAACTTCGTAGTTGCGATTCGAGTTGAACGGCGGGTCGATGTAAATCAAATCGACACACGCATCGGGCAGCTTTCTTAGCTGCTCGAAATTATCGCCGCAATAGATAACCCGCGTGTCGAGCAGCGCGGAAGCTTTTGCGGGCATTGAGATCAATTAATCAGAAATCCTGCACGAGAACAAACGTCTAAACATCCCTCGTAAAATCGCATTCCAATTCGACCGGCCGCGCTGATTATGCTATTGAGCAGCGTGATGTTTGGCAAAATCACGGTGTCTCTGGCAGTCGGACTCGCGCTTTTTGCAGCAACCGTTCGATTGCCCGCAACGCCGTGCTTCGTTACCAACACGCCGAGCGAAAAAGCGTGTCAGCCGGGTTGCTGCGCAAACAAGGCTTGCTGTGCCACCTCGCATGAGCGTACCGGACCTCCGATTCAACTGCTCGCCAAGTCGAGTAGCGATCAACAAAATGTCGCAACAATTCCTGCAACGATTGTTTTTGCGTTGCCCGTTCAAGTTGCGACAGAGCCGCGCAATCTCTCGGGCACGGAGTGCATGGCGCATTCGCCGCCACCTCTCTCGCTGACCTGCATCCGCCTCATCTGATCTAAAGAGCGTAAGGCCGGAGGTGTGCCCATTCATCGGCACGTCTGCACTTAATTCAGGCTCTTTGATCAAATGAAAAAACACTATAGCCAATTACTCTCTTATTCAGCTTTAGCTTTTGCCAGACGTAGAACCCCGTGCAGCGCGCTGGCGCTCTCAATCGGCGCCTTTTTCTGGAGCGTCGCCGCGCCGACGCAAGCCAAGCCGCTTTCTTATGTCGGCGGAACGATGGTGATGCAGGAAAACGATGAAACTGGTTACACGCTTTCTATCGACTACACCTTCAATCCGCATTTCGCAGTGGGTTTGTATTCGAAATACGAGATCAACGGGAACGATTTTTGGATGGCGGGACCGCAGCTTAACACGCTGATAAAGCGATGGAACCTGCCGGACGGACAAGGGAACATTTTCAGTATGACCGGCGTGGGAATGGCGCGTCAGGGAAGCAACAACCAGCCGGCCGCCTGGGCTGCGTTATTGGCCGATTACGAAACGCGCCGTTGGTTCTTTTCATACGAGCCTCGAGTCATGTACGCCGGAAATATCGAGAAATCCTTTTGGCAACGTGCTCATGCGGGCTTTGCGCCCTACCTGGCAAATTATGATGAACTCAACACTTGGCTGCTACTCCGAGTGGATCATCATCCGGCCAAAAACGATCACCTCGTCGTCACGCCAGTCCTGCGCTTTTTCTACAAAACGATCTGGCTCGAACTCGGATACAGCAGCAACAACCACGTCATGGTCAACTGGACCAAACAATTCTGAAGAAAGGAAAACACTATGCGTCACAATCTTTTAATACTTGTTATTCTAGCCGGGCTATCAGGCTCGGCTTTCGCGGAAACTATTACGACCACGGTTAATGGAATGGTGTGCGCCTTTTGCGCCACCGGTATCGAAAAGACATTCCGAAAGCAGCCAGAGGTGGCGACCGTAAAGGTCGATTTGCCCAAGAAAGTTGTTACGATCACGACAAAACCCGGAAAGACTCTCACTGATGCGAAGATCAGAGAGGTCGTTACATATTCCGGCTATTCGATGGGAAAAATCGTTCGGAAAAAGTGATGAAACAGCAAAGCACCATCCACGCCGTGAAAAAGAACGTTTACTATGAAACTGTGCGTAGCCGATCGGAAATCAGCTCAACGCCGCGATGAACTTTTGCGTTTCCAAGTCGTATGGCCTTTGAGAGGAGCAAAGAGATTGCTCGCTCGTTCAAGCGTGAACTGATCATGTATCAGCGCGGTTTGCGAGATGAACGTACCCGGTTCCCGCAAAGCTGTTTCTCGGTTTAGGCATTGGTTACTTGTGTATGCCGTTCGATTTGATTCCAGATTTCATTACCACTACCGGGCCCTCTCATGGAGGTGGCCCGATTGCTTCAAGGAGAGAGTTACTTCGCCTTCACGATTCCCGGTGGCTTCCAGGTGCCTTCGCCGGGAGGCAGAATCGAGGGCGCTTCCGTCTTCGGCCAGTAAAGACGCATGACGAGGTAGATGAGGTCGTTAGGCGCCGGGAGCCAGTTGCTCTCCTTGTCCTTGCCGGGCGAATCCTTCTGGATGTACAGCGTGAGCGAGCCATCCGCGTTCTTCTTCATGTTAGGCAGCATCGGCGAGTTGATAAGGTAGCGGTTGATCGGGTTCTTGATCAGTAGTTGGCTCTTGCCGTCATACATCGTCACCGACCAGAAGGCGTTGACCGGAGGGAGCTGGCCGGCGGCAAAGGTAATCGTGTACGTGTGCTTGCTGCCGTCGAGAGTTTCACCGGTCGCATCCACGCGGGTAAAGGGATACGTGGCTTCCACGGCATCATTCCCATAGAGACCGCCCTTGGCCGCGGCGGCCCGCTTCAGCCAATTGCCCTGGAAGAAATCCCGGTTTCCAAAGAAGGAACCGATGTTCCAGCCGTTGACATTCTTTATTCCGATGGCGAGGAACTTGTCCACTTTTTCGTCGCCCGACTTCATGCCGAGCATGAAAGCCTCTTTCTGTTCGGCCGAGAGGTTCTTGAAATCGAAGGTCTTGCCAGGTCCGATGCCGATTTTGGCGAGCTTGGCTCGGATTTCTTCTTCTCCCGGCGCTGGTGGCACGAACCGGATAGCAGCGTCCAGATACTGGAAGAAGTTCGCCTGGATCCCGGCCGTGGTCGCCGGAAGAAAATCGATCTTCGGCGCAGCCGGCGGCGCGGATTGTTTGAGGAACGCCGAAAGGGGCTGGGCCTTGTAGCCCGCCTGCACCTTCACCACGTTCGGCATGTCAGTGGCGTTGAAAAGCTGGGTCCGATAGCCGGCGACTGAGAAAGGAGTCGTCGAGGTAAAGACCTTATTAATCCCAGCGGGCTTCTCGCCTTTCCAGTCGGGGCCGACTACCATGTAATCACCGGCCTCGTTCCCAGTCGCCCGGCTGCCGATGTAGCCATAGTTATAGGTATTGCCGTCGATCAACTGCACCGCGTAGTAGCGCTCCTTCGGCACCGCCGGCACCGAGAGCACCATCGGCTCGGCGCGCAGATCCAGCCAAAGGAACGAGTAAGGGGTGTCGCTGTTCGGGGTGATGATAGCCGTGTCTTCGTAGGTAAAGACGCGGGGTTCGTTCTTGATCTGGTTGAACGGGGCCTTGAACTGTGGGCCTCCCTTATCCAACGCATACTCGTACATCACCGCGTAGTTCATCACGATGGGCAGACCGTAGATGAACCCTTCTTCGGCGATTGCTTTGGTCTCGGCAGGAGTGAGGTCGGCAGCGCGCGCGGACGACGTGAGGGTGAATGCCAGCGTGAGGCTGAGCAGTGCCAGCAGGGTTCTTGTTTTCATGGATGAATGGTGCGTTGGTTTGATGGGTTAGTTTGTTTTCACGAGGCCGGTGGTTTCCAGCTGCCTTCGCCGGGAGGCAGAATCGAGGGCGCTTCCGTCTTCGGCCAGTAAAGGCGCATGACCAGATAGATGGTGTCGTTAGGCGCGGGGAGCCAGTTAGCTTCCTTGTCCGCGCCAGGACTCTCTTTCTGGATATAGAGTGTCAGCGAACCGTCGTCGTTCTTTTTCATCTCCGGCAGCATGGGCCAGTTGATGAGGTAGCGGTTGATCGGGTTCTTGATCAAGAGCTGGCTTTTGCCGTCATACATCGTAATCGACCAAAGGGCATTCACCGGCGGATACTGCCCGGCGGGGGAAGTGAGCGTGTAGTTGTGCTTGCTGCCGTCGAGCGTCTCGCCCGTCGCATCCACGCGGGTATAGGGATAAGTGGCTTCCACGGCCTCGTTCCCGTGGATACCGGTCTTGGCAGCGCCGGAACGCATCAGCCAATCGCCTTTGTAGAAAGCGCGGTCGCCAAAGAATGAATCGATGTTCCAGCCGTTGATATTCTTCATTCCGCTGGTCATAAACTTCTCCACTTTATCGTCGCCCTCTTTCATGGCCAACAAAGGCGAAGCTAACAGCGGTCAGCAAGTCGCGGCTTCGCAGTTCGCTGCACTCTTATCACCTGGTTTCTTCTTTCCCTCCAACTGTGGCAGATGTTCTCGGAGAGGGTGATAAGGCATTACTGGGGCTTGTGCCCTGAAATCTCTTGATGAAGAAGGCCTTCATGTCCTTAAACTTCGCTGCGTGGGAGCTGTTTGGAAGAACCTTGGCGCCGGAAGCATCGACTGTTATGGTTTGGCGAAGAGTTCCTGATCTGTCCGTAAGCCAGGCAGTGCCTACGGAATAAATTTCCGTCTTATCTGTCATTGTTTTGAGCGCAGAAATCACGATGCCCTCTTGTTTTGGGTTAGTGCTGACAGCAAGTGCGAAATGAACATCATCTGTCGTGCGAAACGCCTTCAATTTCACCGGAAGACGGTCACTGCCAAGCCCGAGTATAGCCGCGAGTTCCGGGGCTATCGATTCTGCGATGCCTTGAGAAAGCACCCATTCTTCCACTTTGGAAAGTTCAGCCTGGCCAGCATAAGGAGGTGTTGGAGCAAGGTTCTGAGCTAACAAGGCGCTAGGAATGAGCGCCAGGGCTGCGAACAATAATTTACTGCTATGCCTTTTCACAAGCGATTGTTACTGACGACGGAGCCAGCATCAGTGCCGCACTGGTGGCTGTTTCCGCCACCGCGGCCATAGTAAGCGACTTCTTCATCGTATTGGTACCTCGATAGTCCCTTGCACGAGCGACCCCGTCGGCAATGGCCGGAAGCTCTTTGCGACCCTTCGCGGGTCTACTGCTCCGCCCCCCAGGTTGGTTTTCATGGTTTCCAGGTTTCTGATTGGTTTTTACAGGGTTGGATGTTGACAATAAGTTCCTAACGAATGCTTCAGAAGGGGATCCGGCCGGTGACTTGCAAATTCTGTCTTGCTCAAAAATTCATCCCAGTCTGGAGAAATGGTCCGTTCAACTCGTTCTTGTCCGTGAAACCGTTCTTCCTGAAGTCGTACTTCATGTAACGCCATCCGACCTGCGTCCAAATCTGACGCGTGAGTTGAAATTCGAGCCCGCCCGCCAACTGGTAGCTCCAGTCGGAGCTATCTACCGGCTCTCGCATAATGGTCCGCCCTTCGCGGTGCAGTTCAAACGCAGTGTCAGCGTTGGCGTTAAACCCGCCGACATCGCCTTCCGCAAAAATCTTTGTGGCTTTCCAGATTCTCACTCTCCCGCGGAGACCGATCACAGGGTCGACCCAGTCAATCGAATCTGAAAAGTCCAAACGGTTCCGGATTCCCAGTAACTCGCGGAGACGGATGAGGCGCGCATCGCCGTTATCGAAAATGCTCAGATCGCCCAGCAAATAGGTCCACCGAGCGCCGGCAAAGAGGGTAAGGTTTGCGTTGTCACAATTAATCAGCCGATAACCAACGAACCCTTCCGCTAGCGCGTTTTTGATATGCACATTGGCGTTGGTAAAAAGCAAACCAGGCAGCGTCGCAGAAGTACCCACCTCAATGTACTGACCATCTACCCAGAATTCCCAACGCCGATAACGAGCGTTGATGGACAGCGCGACAGGGAAATGCGTCAGATGGTGGACCAACTGGTCGAAACTGACATCCGCGTTGGCAGCGATGCCCTTGACTCCACTTTCGCCCGACATACCTGCCAGCCAGCCGGGAGCACCAATGCGGATTTCGAGCGTCGGCGGCGTTTCGCACCAAGACTGTGGCGGTGGAGGCGGAGTTTCTTTTGAAACGTCGTACTCCGATCCCGCGAAAAGGACTGGCGTCGAAAGGACGATCGTGGCGAATACTGCCCTTGCAACGAGACGCAATCTTGTTTTCACGAGCCGATTTCTACCGTCCCCACCGCCAAACCCGAGAAAAATAAATTCTCCACTATTCGGATATGTCTCCCTGGTTTCAGTGTTCTTAGTCCTGTTCGTTGGTGCTAATCTGCGCGCAATTATGCGGTGCCTGGTGCGATGCGTCTATAGGACTTTGGGCCTATAAACAGGCGTTGGGTTAACAATGGACGATTTAAAAAAATCGGCCTCCTGATCAAAGGAGGCCGATTCACTAAACCGGGGAAATTCCCGCGTGCCTTTAAAAGTGGAAGCGAACACCCGCGCCTACTAAGTGTTGCCGAAGATCGCGATCCTCCCTGGTATCGATCTGAGTGCTTGTGTAGTTCAGAAACTTGTATTCAATAAAAGTGCTGAACTTCGGGGTCCAATAGTAATCTGTGCCGGCAATAATCTGCCACGCGAGGTCGGCATGACTCGCCCCTCCGCCACTGTTGAATGGGACTCTACCGGTTACGGGGTTCACAACCTGGGTCCCCGCAGATTCGGCATAGTAAACGCCGACCCCGGCGCCCACATATGGCTGGAATCTTCCAAACGCGAATCTACCGATAAAGTTCGCCATGAACGCGCCCGTATTGATCCAGGTGGTCGCGTCGCGCTGTGCTAAAGTGTCACCAAATTGGTCCCTCAGGATGAAGTTGCCGCCACCACGAAAGCCATTGTAAAAGAAATCGCCTTCAACCGTTGGCCGAAACACGCCCGTGCCAAAGACGTAACCGAGTTTAACGCCGCCGAAAAAGCCGACGTCATTCTTCGGCGAGACCGTCAGAGTGTCATCGAAATCCGGATCCAATCTGTCCCGAATTCCGTTATCGCTAAACGTTCTGTCTCCGCCGCGGTTTTGATAGACATTGGCCCCCGCGTCGATCGCTCCGTAGAAACCGAGCCCGTAAAGTTCGGGCGGCGGCGGCGCCGCGACCTGTTTATAGACTTCCGTTCCGGCTTGCAATGGAGCAGTGAGCAATCCAATCAGGGCTGCTGTTGAGAGAAGAGATAACTTTTTCATAACGGTAGGCCTGATAACTGATAACGGCTGGTTTGCAATTTATTTCTCAAGGGTTTCTTGGAGCTTTAGCGGCCCTTTTTCGATCCGCAGCCATCGTTCGACGGCGTGCCATTTCCGTCCATAGGACTTTAGTCGTATGGCTTTGGAGGTAAGGTTTCACCCGGCGCGTCGCTCGCTGATGGCACTCTCTGCTGCTTCGCTGCCGAGACGTGCGTGATGCTGAATTGCTCCCCGGTTCAATCGTAGATCTGTCCTGGAATCTAGCTGCCGGAATCTGCCGCAGCCTTCACTCCGGCGAGAAAATCGCCGCTCTCCACTCCTTTGGTGAAGCAGGCAGAAGCGCCGGCGTTCATCGCGATTCGACGGATTGACGGATCGTCTTGGGCACTCAACACAATCACGCGTGTCGAGGGCGAAATTCGTCGCAGCCGCGTTTGCACCTCCAAGCCGTTCATATCCGGCATACGAATGTCGATTACCGCGAGGTCGGGCCGATCCATCGCTGCACGCTGCAAGAATGCAACCGGATCAGTGAAGGTTTGTACATTATTCCAACCCGCCGAATCGAGAAGCCGGCGCGTGGCTTTGAGGACCGAGGCGTCATCGTCGAGCAGGTACACAGCCGCAGCCTCTCTATTAATTGCAACCATATTCATCTCTTTGATCATTTTGTGGATGCGGTCCTGAGTTTGGCGGGTGCTACGTTGCTTTTGCCATTACGTTCTCGACTCATTGCGCTCGCCACCGTACCGTCGCGACAACGATCCGGAGACACTCAAAAATCGTATGCGAATGGCTAAATGGTCGCGGAAAGACAAATGTCGAGCCGTGGTTTTTGACTACCGATGCATCTTCACCAGGGCGGAAATTTGGCTCCGCTACCACGAGCATCGCTCGCCGCTCATTGCCGACTCCACCCAAGCAGTCCGCTGGACCACGTCTGGTCGCTCTGCGTAGTTCGTCGGCGTGCTCGCCCTCATGGTTTACTTGATGTTCGCCACGGCGCTATATCTTTTGCCGCCATCGGGCGCGAAGTGAATGACTCCGCCGATGCGCTTGCATCGCTAATCGAGAGAACAAGAATTCGGGTCCTAATAAGTGCGCCGGCGTACCGTGTCCAAGCCTGCGGCGCAACTAGCGGTGGCGCCTTGAGGCGCAGGCTGCGTTCAAAAAGCGAGCAGCCCGGATCGTGTTCCTTGATTGTCAGTTTAGGACCTGCCCGGCTTGTGCTGCCTCTCTCCTTATAGAAGGGGAGAGGATTGAGGTGGTGCGTAGAGCGTCAATGCACCCGGAAGTTATCCCTCACCCTCCCCCTCTCCCTTTACAAGGGTAATAATATAGTTGACGCATTGACATTTTATCCGTATAGGAGAGTGTGAACATGAAAAAGATTCCCAAAACGCTCATCGGAGCCATACGACATTTCGCCGATGCAGACCTTTGCCATGAGTTCTTGGTTGGGATGCGCTGGCCTACCGGAGTGCACTGCCCTAGATGTAATTCCAAGGATGTTGGTCAGCTTGTAAAAGGCCGCCGTGTTTGGAACTGCAAAGGCTGCAAGAAACAATTTAGCGTAAAGGTGGGCACGATCTTTGAGGACAGCCCTTTGGGATTGGAGAAATGGCTGCCCGCTACATGGATGATCGTCAACGCGAAGAACGGAATCAGTTCTTACGAGCTTCATCGCGCGCTTGGTGTCACGCAAAAGACCGCATGGTTCATGTTGCACCGTATCCGGCTCGCCATGCAGAACGGCTCGATTGAGAAGTTTTCTGGTAGGGTTGAAGCGGACGAAAGTTACATCGGCGGCAAGGCGCGGTTCATGCACAAGCATAAGCGAACGGGCAAGACCGGAATGGTTGGCAAGATTGCCGTGCTTGGACTTTTGGAGCGTGAAACGGGCGATAAACCTTCGCGTGTGCGCTGCAAGATCATGAATCGGGTTCGCGCACGCGATCTTGACCCCGCTGTGCGCGCAAACGTGGAGATCGGCTCGGAAGTAATCACCGACAGCCTTAGCTCTTACTACAAGCTTTCGGATGAATACACCCACAACGTGATTGACCATGCGGTTTCCTACGCTGAGGGCCATGTCCACACCAACTGTCTTGAGAATTTTTGGAGTCTGCTCAAGCGAGCGATTCGAGGAACGTATGTGAACGTCGAGCCTTTTCATTTGTTCCGGTATCTGGACGAGCAAGCGTTTCGATTCAATGAGCGCAAAGACAATGATCGAGGCCGATTCCTGAAAGCGATTGCGAGCTTCGCCGGAAAACGATTGATGTATCGCAACCTCATTGGTCAAGATGGCGGTGATCGCCTTCCACCGACCCCGGCAACGGCGTGGTAAGCGGCGTAAAGGTTAAACGTGAATCCTGATGCTTGCGATAATGATGCCGATTTATGGCTAAATCTAAGAGATCGGATTCGTAAGGGCTTGGATGACGCAACCGCTCTGCTAGGATCATATCCTTGTCCTGTTGAGTTAAATTGTCCACGAGACGAGGCGGAAAGGCGTTGGTTTGCAACATGCATTCGCGTTCAACAGCCGGTAAACGACTCGGTAAATCACTGGCTGCGAACCGGCGTGGTTGAAGAACGCCACGAGCCATACCGCTGGTTTCTTCGACAGCGTTTTCTTTGCGCTTTGCGGCTCGTTCGTCAGTTCGCTTTCTCTCGTCACCACACGACCGATCCCGAGTGGATTTGCATATTTCCGTTTCCCGATAGCTCGCCTGATGACGTGTTGGCGTTCCTGCTTCGCGACTGGTGGCTCGGCGCAGGCGTGCACGTCGCGTTCGAGATGATCTACGATTTCTCACAACAAAATCTCATTGATAAACCTGAACCACCTAGGCAATAGTTAGCCCACGCTCCATGTTTGCCATCTTCGGAACCAACGATCCTATTACTGTTGGCATCGGCTTTGCCATCATAACGGGAATTGCTGTCGGACTGAGTCAGTTCCGCAAGCACCGAGAGGCCAAACAGCTCAAAGAAGGTGGCCTTAATGACTTGCAAAAACGCATCGGAGAACTTCCTACTGACGCGACCAAAGAACAGTTTGATCAAGTTATGAAAGACTGGGAAACGGGAAAGAAATGAACGAAGCAATGCCAACGACCACCCACGAGATTCCAAAATCGAACGAGAGATTCCGGCGTGCGATTCGGCAAATTCTCTCAGTGTCGAAAAAGGAATTGGACCGCCGCGAGGCCGAATACAAAAAGCAACGCGCAAAAGAAAAGCGACCAGGCAAAGCAGGCAAAGCTTAAGATTCCTAATGGCGGATTTCAGTGAGTCCGAGTGGCGTGCAGCACACGATACATTTCTAAAATGGCTGACTGAATCCCTTGGGATTTCAGACGCATTACTCGGTTCGCTTAGTAGCGACGACGACTGGACTTTCGTTATCAAATTGCACGGAATACTCGAGGCGGGATTAAACCATCTATTGCTGACGCATCTCGATAATCCAAAGCTCAATCGCATTGTCTCAAAACTTGAGACCAGTAATCCGCAAATCGGCAAAATAGCGTTTCTGAAAGCGTATAATCTGTTGCCGGACGAAGCGTTGAAGTTCATCCAACTTTTTTCTGAGATTCGCAATAAGGCCGTCCACGACATTAAGAATTTCGATTTGAACTTGGTCGAGCACACAAAGACATTGGATGGCAAGCAACTGAGGAACTGGATGACCGCTTTAGCATCCGGCCTATTTCCAACAACGAAGATAGATGACGTTGATGTACCTTCGACCGACGTAGTAAGAGACAATCCTAGGTACGGCATCTTTTGTTCGTGCTTGGCGATCATGGTGCGAGTCCTCCAACATCAGATACGGACGGAACACGACCGGAAAGTTCTCGACGGTGTTCGCGAAATCGGCGCGCTCGCTTTCGAGCACTACGGATTCTCCGTGCCTTCGCTAACCACTCCCAAGAAATAAAAATATATTCGTCTATCTCGATTCCGTCGTCGATCGCATCAATCTCTACATCGCGGTTGTACTCACCGTCTGGAATACATTTTGTCAGATGTAACCGTTCATCGGCCTTGTCGGCCTTATCGCCCTCGGGGATTGGGGCGCTCATAGCGCCCCCCTGTCACGGCGGCAGTTATATACTTGACACCCCGGCTCCAATGCGTCAACTATATTATTACCTTTACAAGGGCGAGGCGACCCGAACGCCGCAACTGACAATCAGGCAACACTACCGCAGTCCAAAACGCACCGAGAAAATCCTTCTCGAACGGTCGGTGTCACTGTTATGATCAACAGGGCAATCAGGTTTCATTCTGCCGATAAGGAAACTTCGAAATGACTTCCTCAAATCCGTTCGTGTTCGTTATCGATGACGATGAATCCGTACGAAGAGGCTTAAAGCGATTCTTACGTTCAGCCAACTATGAAAGCGAAGTCTTCAAGTCGGCATCGGATTTTTTAACTCGCCCACCTCATCCGGGACCAGCCTGCGTCATTGTCGATGTGCAAATGCCCGGCATAAACGGGATCGATTTCCAGCAGGCTTTGATTCAGCGCCGCCGGGAGGAGCAACTTGTTTTTATTACCGGCCACGGAAACATCCCCATGTGCGCTCAAGTGATGAAGGCAGGAGCGGTCGATTTTCTTCCGAAACCATTCAAATCACAAGAGCTCTTGAAGTGCATTGAGGCTGCTTTGCATCGATCTGCCGAGCAACGACGCCGCGCAGCGGAAAGGAATGAAGCTCGTCGTTTGCTTGATTTGCTGACGCCGCGCGAGTTCGAAGTAATGCAACTCGTTATTACAGGAATGTTAAATAAGCAGGTCGGCGGTGAGCTTGGCGTGGCGGAGAAAACCGTCAAAGTCCACCGCGGACGACTGATGCAGAAGATCGGTGTCGCGTCAGTAGCTGAACTCGTGCAATTGGTGCAAAAGGCAGAGGTACATCCGCCCGCCGGGAGTGAGACTAAGGTCTAATGTTGCTTATGTGAGATCACGTGAAAGCGTGTCTTACATTTCGCTGATCGGGTTGTCCGTTAACGAGATCCAGCGCGCGAAGCTGGACACAGCGATTGAAGTTGCTTGTTATAATTCATTGAGAGCTAATGAAAACAAAAGAGAGAATCGAAAGAGCCCGTGAACTAGCCAAGCCATTCCGCATCACCAAAGGCAAAGATTTCCGTCTCAAAGATGTCGATCCCGACGACACTCTTGAATTCACCAAGGAGGCGGATAAACCGAGAGCTAAGGAAGCCCTAGTCACTGGCGTCGCGGCCCTGGCGGAGTTGCAGGACAAGTTATACGCACAAGACAAATGGGCCGTGCTCCTGATTTTCCAAGCGATGGACGCAGCCGGCAAGGACGGCGCGATTAAGCACGTCATGTCTGGAGTGAACCCGCAAGGTTGCGAGGTGTATTCGTTCAAATCTCCCTCGAACGAGGATCTCGATCATGATTATCTCTGGCGATGCATGAAATGCCTGCCGAATCGCGGCCACATCGGAATCTTTAATCGTAGTTATTACGAAGAAGTGCTGGTTGTCCGCGTGCATCCCGAGTTCATGGCCAAGCAAAAACTACCGTCAAAACTCGTAGGCAAGAAGATTTGGGAAGACCGTTTCGAAGACATCCGCAATTTCGAGCAATACCTCGCGAGGAATGGCGTAGTCGTCCGAAAATTCTTTCTCCACGTTTCAAAAAAGGAGCAGAAACGACGATTCCTTGATCGAATCGATAACCCGTCAAAAAACTGGAAGTTCTCGTCCAACGACGCCAGTGAGCGCGACTATTGGGACCATTACATGGAAGCTTATGAAGAAATGATTCAGGGAACGGCAACGAAGGACGCGCCGTGGTATGTCGTGCCAGCAGATAACAAATGGTTCACCCGCGTTGTCGTTGGGGCCGCAGTCATCGAAACCCTCGCCTCCCTCGATCTGGCGTATCCCAAAGTGGATGAAGGAAAACTCAAGGAACTGGCCGCAGCGAAAAAGAAGTTGCTGAGCAAATAGCGCTCGCTGTTGTGCGCGGGTAATATCCGCGAATTGTCCGCTGGTGGTTTGGCAGGCGTTGCAAGGGTCGCCTCGCCCTTCCCAAGGGAGAGGGGGAGGGTGAAGGTTACTCGATGCGGTCGGCTGCGAAGCTCCAACCCCTCACCTCAGTCCTCTCCCCTAGCCAAGAGAGAGGCAGAACAACGGCCACTAAACTAACAGCTAATGAACACTACCTTGTGCGCGCCGTCTCGTTTTTCCGGCTTGCTGTTAATGGGGCTCGTTTGCTAATGAACTTTTTGTGAGCGAAACAAGCTCAGTAGCGGCGGAAGAGATCGTCTGGCGCGGCACATCGTCGCAATGGAAAAACTTCGGCGTATATCTTTTGTGCGGTCTTCTTTGCTGGCTCATCGTGCCCATTTTTTTCGCGCTGGCCTATTATCTCCAAACACGATGCAAAGTGTTTGAGCTAACCACTCAGCGCCTAAAAGTCACCTCTGGCGTGTTTACCAAAGTCACCGAGACGCTGGAATTGTATCGGGTGAAAGACATCGAAACGCGGCAACCGTTTTTCTCGCGCTTGGTCGGCATTGAGAATGTCCAGATGACGACATCAGACGCGTCGTCGCCAATTGTTTTGATTGACGCTGTGCCGTCGAACGTTGGATTCGCGGACAAATTACGCCATCAGGTCGAGATCATTCGCCAGCAAAAACGGGTGCGTGAGATCGACATCGAATAGGAACACGTTTTTCCCAGCGTAGGTCTAAAGTCCAATACGCAAACCGGGACGCTTCCGTCAAAATTGGCGATCGTTGGAAGCAGAAACAGGGAATGAGCTTTCAGGCCTCCGTCTCTCGACAAACCGGATTGGGCAACTTATACAGCGGCAAAAAATGAAGCGCGAACCACAAACGACAGCTATCCAATTTCCCGCAAGCGCGGGGCGGCGTCCGAGCGGGCGCTTCGCTTGGTTGATCGCGTTTGCCTGTCTGGCATTGCCAACTCGGGTACACGCCTCGCTTTTTCAAGGCGAAACGCTCGACAACATCGCCAACGTTATCTCATGGGTCGTGATCGTCATCGCGCCGATCATAGGCATCGCCATTTTTTGGCTCATCCACATTTTGCCGGAAAAGATCGCCGAGAAGAAAAAGCATCCTCAGACAAAGGCGATCCAGTGCCTCTGTCTGCTCTCGCTTTGCTTTGGCGGATTGCTCTGGCCCCTTGCGTGGCTGTGGGCATACTCGAAGCCGGTGCTGCACAAGCTCGCGTATGGCACCGACGTGGATGAAAGCATCGGTCACCATGGCGAGGCGAAGGAGGAGGAAACCGAGATCGAGAAATTGCGCGCACGCGTTGCGGAACTCGAAGCGCAAGCCCGCGGAGGGAAGGCGTAATGGAACTCATCCTTCTCGGCATCTATTCGTTCTTCGTCTGGCTCATTTTCTTCAAGTTCAAGTGGCTGCCTTGGAACATCACCAGCCAGGTCATCGTCGTAACCATCCCGATCATCGCGCTTGCGATAATCATCCTCTTTATGAACATCGTCGCGCCTTCGTCGAGCGACGTGCGGGCGATGAATTATGTTATCCCGATCGTGCCGCGCGTGACTGGGCAGGTGACCGAGGTGCCGATCGAGCCGAACCGGCCGATCAAGAAAGGCGATGTGCTTTTCAAGATCGACCCGGTGCCCTTTGAGGCGGCGGTGAACGCCGCCGAAGCCACGCTGCGCGGAGCGAAGGATCAACTCAATAATGCTACGAATAAAAAAGCCGCGCTGACTCCGCGGATCGATTTGGCAAAAAAACGCGTCGAACAATTCACGCAACTCGCCGCGAGCGGGGCTGGGAAGCGAGCTGACCTCGAGCAGGCGCAAAGCGACCTCGGCAATCTCCAAAGCGAATTCCTTGCCGCCGATGCCACTGAATCGCAAGCCAGAGCGCAGATTAGCAAATCGGAAGCGGACCTGATCAATGCGAAATTCGACCTCGACGGTACGACATACCTTGCGCCGGCCGATGGCCGTGTAGCGAATCTCGCGCTGCGTCCAGGCGTGCGCGCCGCCCAGCTCCCGCTGGCGCCGGTGATGAGCTTCATCGAGGAGGACGATCCGTGGGTGCTGGCCTTCTACCACCAGAACGAACTGCGCTACGTGGAGCCGGGCAACGAGGCGGAAATCTTCATGGAGATGTATCCGGGCCGCATCATCAAGTGCAAGGTGGACTCCATCCTGTGGGCCACAGCGCAAGGTCAGATGCCAATCAGCGGCAATCTGCCAAATACGGCGCCGATGGCCGCGCCGGAACAGCGCATCGCCGTACGACTACTGGTCGAACCCCGGGACCGCGAAATCTTCCTTGCCGCTGGCGCACGGGGCCATGGCGCGATCTACACCGAGCATGGAAAATTTCTGCACATCATCCGCAAGGTCTTCGTTCGCGTCTCGACCAAGATGGACTGGTTCGTAGCGAAGCTCCATTAGCCTCGCGCGATGAAAACTCAGATCCTTCTCGGCACCGCTGTGTGCCTCACATTTGCCAGCTGCGCGATTAAGCAGCCGCCAGTTGGGGCGGACATCATGCCTGAATCGGCTCGGGCAAAAATTCCGGGCAGCTGGGCGGGCCCGCACCGCAGCGGTGCGGTCGTGCCGAATTGGATCCTTAGCTTCCACGATCCCGAGCTGAGCGCGCTTGTTGCGGATGCTGTCGAGCGGAATCCGGATCTCAAAGCCGCCGCCGCGCGCGTCGAAGCATCGCGCGCTGCTGTTCGTATCGCCGCATCATCGCTTTACCCACGAATTGCGATGAAGGGACTGGGCGAGCGCCAAGGGCAGAGACTTAGTGGCGACATCGGTCGCGCCATCAATCCGCCGGACTTCGGAAGCTCGGGAGTGGAGAACAGCGGCGGTTCTGGTCTGGACACAAGCGTTGATCAAACATCACAACGCTGGGTGTATGGCATCGCTGCCGGCGCCGCATGGGAGGCCGACGTTTGGGGCCGCATACGCTCGAAAAAAGCTGCGGCGAAAGCTGAAAGCGCTGCGCTCGAAGCCGATTACGAATTTGCCCGGCAATCGCTCGCCGCCGCGGTGGCGCGCGCGTACTTCACCACGATCGAAGCAGCACAACAGGAAGCCAACGCGCAGGAGACACTGAACATCTACCAGGAATACTCAAAACTGACGGATATACAGAAGCAGCAAGGCTTCGCGAGCGACTTTGATGTGTCGCAGATCAAGTCGCGTAATGCCAGCGCAGAGGATGCGCTTTACACCGCGCAGGCAGTGCGCGCACAGACCATTCGCGCGATCGAAGTTGTCACTAGTCGGTACCCGGCCGGCAGATTTGACGTGCGACGTTCGTTCCCCGGCCAACCGAGAGCCGTGCCGGCCGGTCTGCCTGCGCAGATTCTCGAACGCCGGCCCGACCTCATCGCAAGCGAGCGCCGCTTCGCCGCTGCATTTCACCGCGTCAATGAAGCTCGCACCGCTCGGTTGCCTCGCTTTGTGCTTAGCGCCGGTAGCGGGCTCGGAACCGCAGACCTCGACTCTATCGGGTCACTCAATGCCCTCCTCTGGACTTTCGCCGGCGGGATCACTCAACCGATTTTCTTCGGCGGGGAACTGCAAGCTGCGCAAGACCTGCGCACGGCTGAGCAAAAAGCCGCGGCCGCGAGTTACGTAGGTCATGCGTTACGCGCATTTGAAGATGTGGAAGACGCTCTCGCCAACGATTACTATCTGCGTAAACGCGAAGGCGCGTTGGGTGACGCGGTTTCCTCCAGCGCGGACTCGGTGAAATTCGGTAGACAACAGCTGGAGCAAGGCCAGGTGGATATGTTTACCGTCCTGCGTCTCACTGGGGAAAATCTCGCCGCGAAAGTTCAATTGACACAAATCCGCGCCTCCCGTCTTCGCGAACGCATAAACCTTTACCTGGCTCTCGGCGGTGATTTCGAAGGAACAGGCGCACCGAAATGAATTCTTTAAAATTGCGATAAGAACATCAGTTAATGCGGACGATTACAAATGACTATCGCGACGCGCGGATTTTGAATCTTGGTTCCGGTGGCGAACGCGGCCCGTATCTCGTGACGCAGACCGGCGTGTCGCCGCGCGATCCAATGCCCAAGACTCGTATGTTTGTGCTCCGCCCCGATGGGATGCTGGGTCGATTTCAATGCCTACGCGTCGCAGGGCAAGCCGGAAGCACTGGATGAGATTGTCTTCTCAACCACAACGCAAGTAATGGAGACGTTTGGTAAATTGTTCGGCCAGCCACGAGTTCTCGATCTGCCGATCAATGAGGATGGACTTAAAGCGTGGATCGAACGCCATGAGCACGGCGATCCCTTGGAAGCAGCTCGCGCATGGACCAAAGAGTACAAAATCCGCCATCGGAAAGATCGGGGAAGTTAACGCCGCTGATTGATACGCGATCTGATAACGGATCACAGCCTTGCTTATCCTTGGCGATGAACGGCGGCTTCTCTTGCGCTGCGATGGATTGAATCTTCGATAACGCCTTCAGAAGAATTTCTGCAATCTCCTCGATTCGTAAGTCACCATGCGCGACGATCACGAACGCGCGAACCTTGGCGCGGCGAATTGCCTGTTTCTCCGCTACCCGATAACGAATGCGCTCATCGCGAGTGACAACGATCCAACCATTCTTACCCGCGAGTGTCAGCCATTCAGGATCCGTGGCGTTCTGCGGTAAATGGTCATCGTGAACTTCGACTTTCAGGCCGGCAGCGCGAAGGATGCCCGCCATCTTGTGGCGGCCAAGTTGCTCGGCGAACAGCTTTCATGTCAACCCGGTGTTTGCGTCGAATCGCAAGCGAGCACGTGGGCTTCAATCAAATTAATGAACGAGAGTGCGACCGGTGAGGTTGCTGCCGGCTGAATGATCGGCTTGAAGAATTTCCGTTCGGCGTCGCTACCGTACGACATGCCGGCAACCCATGAACGCAAAGTTGCGCGCGGCACCAGCAGATAATGCGCCGCCTCTGCGACTCCGTACGCTGGCAATTCTCTAACGTCTTGCTCCTTCACTGTGGTGATCCTTCTGCAGTTTCGGCAGAAATCTACACCTTTCTATAAAAACAGCTCTTAAGAGCAAGTCCGGTCTTCGTCATTGATTTGCACGCCGAGAGCTAAGCGTTTTCGAGGAGCAGCACTAACTCTTGAATGAAATCCTTTCTGTTGTAATGACAGTCCACTTTCCAATTACATCATGAAAGTCCTAACAACTCTTGCCATTTTAATTGGATTCCTCTCCGCCTCGCAGGCGATGGAGAAGCCGTCGTTTCACACAAAAGGCACACCGACCGGTAAGCCGACAGGAAAGCTCAAACCCGGCGAGTACTGGTGGCATCCTGAAATTTCGCCACAAGGACCGCTCATGATTCTTGTCAGCGTTCCGGAGCAGACGATGCACGTCTACCGCAACGGGATTCTCATAGGCCGCTCAACCGTGAGCACGGGTTCGAAAGGCCATGCAACACCGGGTGGCGTATTCAGCATTCTCGAGAAAAAGCAGACGCACCGTTCAAAAACGTATAACAATGCGCCAATGCCATACATGCAACGGCTCACGTGGAGCGGCATTGCCATGCACTCTGGCCAGCTTCCGGGCTACGCGGCCAGCCATGGCTGCGTCCGTCTTCCTTATGATTTCTCTCAGCTGCTCTTCAAGGCGACGGAGAAGGGCGGCACCGTAGTTGTCGGTGATGGCAAAACGCCGACACCGTATCTTGCCGCGAATCCGGGTTTACTGCTGGCACCGAAGGATTTCTCACCGGAAATGGTCCGCCGTCTGGCCAAGGACGAGTACGACTGGCGGCCTGAGCGCAGCACCGACGGGCCAATCACGATTGTCGTAAGTTCCGCCGATGATGCGCTGTATGTGTATCGCAATGGCAACCCAATCGGACGCGGCGCGGTTCAAGTCAGTGGTCGTGGTGGTCTTGGCAACCACGTCTTCACGTTACTCGAAGGCAGCACTGGCAAACCGAGCAAGCTCGCGCCCGGACGCGAGGCGGGCAAATGGATGCGTATAACCAGCGAAGGCCGGCCTGTTGAGGCCGAGCAAATCGCTTCGAGAATCCGTTTCAACACCGAGTTTGCCCAAAAGCTCGCAGACGAGATCAAGCCGGGAACAACAGTGATCGTCACGGATCAGCCCGTCGTCCGGAATCCAACAGCTGATTCCACATATTTCGCAGGCAATTGAGGCCGCTCGTATGCGTGTGTTCTCGCTAGGTGGCGAAAAGTAAGACCATCGCGTCATGAACGCGGTACTTCCCGCACACAAGACCAAGATCGTCGCCACGATCGGCCCAGCCTCGGAATCACCCGAGATGCTGGCGCGGCTGATTCGCGCCGGACTCGACGTCGCGCGATTGAATTTTTCGCACGGGAGTCCTGCAAAACACGCGGAAGTTATTCGGCGCGTCCGTGACGCAGCGCGTGAGACCGGCCGGCGCGTCGCAATCATGGCTGATCTTCCCGGTCCGAAACTGCGGCTGGGAAAAATCGATCCGGAACCGATTCACCTTCTGCCCGGCGCGCATTTCACCCTAACGAGTGAGGACATCGTTGGGAATACGCAGCGCGCCTCGACAACTTTCCCCCAGCTGCCGCGTGTGGTGAAGCTCGGCGATCGGATTTTTCTGAACGACGGTCTCGTGCAGCTCGTGGTCGATCGCGTCGCGGGAAACGACGTGGAGTGCATAGTTGTTGTTGGCGGCGAGCTGCGCTCACGCAAGGGACTGAACCTTCCCGGCGTTGGTCTGGGGATCAGCGCGTTTACCGAAAACGACCGCGCCTGTCTTGAGTTCGCGCTCGAACATGGTGTTGACGCCGTGAGCCAGTCGTTTGTTGAACGCGCCGCGGACGTGCACGCCGTGCGCGCGGCTGCGGCAAGAATGGGCAGACAGCCTTTCATTATTGCAAAGATCGAACGAGCCGACGCGCTCGCGCACTTCGACGAAATTCTCGCCGCGGCCGATGGCATCATGATCGCGCGCGGCGATCTGGGTGTGGAGGTGCCGATCGAAGAGATTGCCTCTATTCAAAAGCAGCTTATTGCGAAAACAAATCTCGCGGGACAACCCGTCATCACCGCGACGCAGATGCTCGAATCGATGGTTTCGAGCCGTCTCCCTACTCGCGCCGAGGCAACTGATGTCGCCAACGCGATACTCGACGGCACCGACTGTGTCATGCTCTCTGGGGAGTCGGCGGTGGGCAAATTTCCCGAGGAAGCAGTCACGATGCTGGCGAAGATCGCCGCGTTCACGGAAGCACATCGGCCTCCCAAGAGCTTTACTGTTCAACACGATTTCGCGCAGCCCAAAGCAACGACCAAGGCCCGCGATCGCATGGCGTCTCTGGTCGAGCAAGCGCTGTACACGGTTCCCTGCGATCTGGTGCTCGTGCCAACGCGCGGCGGCATGGTCGCGCGCGCCATTTCGCGTTTCAAACCGCCGGTGTGGATCATCGCGCCGAGTTCCGATTGCGCTGCGTGTCAGAATCTCGCGTTCTCCTACGGGGTGTACTCGATCGATCTCGCTGAGGAACCGGACGATTGGCGCGAATGGATTGCGCGCTGGGTGCGCGAAAACGGAATCACTGCCGAACGGGTGATGCTCGTCGCCGGTCCCTCGCCGCGAAACCCGAAAGCCAATTACCGGATCGAATTGATGCGCCTCAGCTGAGACTTTGCCGGTCTTTTGATCAATCGTCACCAAAACGATGCCTTTTTCTGCGAGCACCTGTTTCGCCCATTCAGGTTGGTAAACAGGTCTTGGCGTGTAGATCGCCTTTGGAGGCTGTTGTCCAGCCGCCGGACTTCCGGTCTGCGCACGTAGCGAACAAACGGACATAAACGCGAACATCAAAACGAGTGCGAACGACGAAACATTCTTCCTTCGCGAACGTCCAGCGACGTTGCCAATCAGGCCAGACGCTGCCGCGCGCACTTGCGGGTCCGACATTCGATAGACGCTTCGATCGAGTAAATAATGAATGAATCCTGTCGCGAATCCGAGAGCTAGCAACACAGGCAGCCATGTTGAGGTTCGCAGTTGTACCGCAAGCGAACCAAAGATCCGGTCCCCGTAGTACGTTCCGGTCTCGCGATTTGCTTCCACCTCAAAAATCGGGAGGAACACGAGCGACAACAACATCAGGAAGAGCACGACCGCCCATGGCCGCACATTCAGTCTGTGCAGATATCGGCGAACGATCCCAGTCGTGGGAGCCGACTCCGCCGACGGAGTCTGCGACGCCAGTCCCGTAGCGAGTATCCAGTGTTGCGATGTCCAGATCACAAGGAAAAGAAACAAACTCCGAGGCCGAAGCGCCAACCCCACCATCACCGCGAGTCCAATAATGTACAAGACGCGCGGCAACGACCATCGCGGCGTGCGCAGTTCGGCAACTAACATGATTGCCGTGATGGCAAAAAGCGCCAAGGTCGCGCCGCCGCGAATTCCATTCTCAGCTGATACAATCCACGCCGGAAACCAGCGATCGACCCATTGGTCTTGATAGGCGACCGCTCCAGCCAGCATATCAGCGACAAACACCAGCACGCCCCCAGCAGTCAACGCGAAAAAGCGATCCAAACGTCTCGTTTGAATGCAAAAGCGATCTGCTCGGACACGATAGAGTGAAAGCGCACCGAAATGTTGCGCGGCGAAATGGTATGTCACGCAGGCGTAATCGATAATCGCCAGCCCAATCAGCCGTTCCTCGCGCGTCCATGGCAATGCTGAGTCTGCGGGAAGAAAGAACGCAAAACATCCTGCTGTTATCAGCAGCGGCAGCGCAACGAACCGGATCGACTGTTCGCGCAGGAGTGGTCGGTACGCCTCCGTGCAATAGGCGAGATAAGTACTCGATAACCGGTGGCCAATCCAAAACAGCGCAGTTAAACCGAAGTAAAGCAGATCGAGTGGACTCGACTCCGGATCAGAATAGCCATGGACGAGCAACAGCACGATCGGCGCGAGCCAAAGCGCGCTGAGCATCCAGAACCCATCCCAAGCAGGTCCTCGCACCCATGCCGAAGAGTATTTCCGCACCGATGTTGCTGCCGTTCCGATCTCAAATACGGCGGCGGGTGAGGAAAGCTCGGCCATTCGAGCATTGCTGAGTGCGCCGTCGGCGGCGCACTCAGTTTATTTGTCAGGCGATTCCCGCTATCATTGGAGTTGCATGTCGGCGCCACCGCCAGTCGCGTTGACAGCAATGCCGTTTTGTATGGACGAAATGCGTACTATCACACCGGCCTGATTTGACATGATGGTGCCAGTCTTCCCAGCACCAAGAGTCACGCCCCGCGTCCCGGCGCCACCGACGTTATAATGACCGTTGAAATCTTGAAGGTGCTTCAGGTTGAAAACCTCACCATAAGCGGAAGAGCTGGTCACCCCGACCCTGCCTACCGACAGTCCTTTTACTTTAACTGGATAGTCTTTGCCCTTGTAGGTGAGCGTGCCTGACCCCCAATTGACACCAATTCCAAGGGCGAAGCCGCCCCCGCTAAACCGCAACGTTGCGTCTGGCCCCGAATGATGCTTAGCCGCCTGAGTGAAGCCCGTCGTCGCTGCAATGACGAGCACTAGAACTGCGATTTTCTTGACATTATTCATATGAATTTCTTCCAATTTTAATTTGCTGAAACTACGATTTATATCCGACGGCTCTATTGGACGAAAGTCCTATATACCGGTCGGCAGCGTTCATCTATCCTTGTTGGGCAAAATTTGAAAAGACAAAAGTTATGAAGTCACCAAGCCGCAAATTAATTCTTGGCGTGATCGCCATCCTCGGCCTCGCATTGAGCTCCACTGCATTCGCGCAGCAAGCGCAATCGCAAGAGATGACAACCACAACGAACGATCAGGAGACAACTACGCTTCCTCCTCAGGAGTTGGACTCGCTAGTTGCGCCGATCGCGCTGTACCCCGATCCGCTCCTGGCGCAGACTCTCGCCGCTTCGACTTATCCACTGGAAGTAGTTCAGCTTCAACAGTGGATGAATAACAATAAAAATTTGCAAGGCAAAGCGCTGGCGGACGCCGTGGCAAAGCAGCAGTGGGACCCAAGCATACAGGCACTGGTAGAGTTTCCGGACGTGGTACAGCGTATGGCCGGCAATATTCAGTGGACGACGGACTTGGGAAACGCATTCCTGGCACAGCAATCTGACGTGATGAACGCAGTGCAACGCATGCGTGCGAAAGCTCAAGGCACCGGAAACCTAAAAACCAGCGCCCAATCGGTGGTGAAGACCCAGACAGTTTCCAGCGGCAAGCAGGTAATCGAAATTCAGCAAGCGAACCCCGACGTAGTTTACGTCCCCTCATATGACCCGGTGGTTGTTTACGGAGCACCACCTCCTGCGTATCCCTATTATCCCTACACCTATCCGGGCTACGTGCCGGGGACGGCTTTAGCGTGGGGGGCGGGAATTGCGCTGGGTGCAGCCGCTTGGGGCGCCTGGGGCGGCGGGGGCTGGGGTTGGAATTGCGGGTGGGGCAGCGGCAATGTCAACGTCAACGTCAATAACAAGTACGTAAACAACTATAACAAAAACGTTAACAAGAACTTTAACCAGGCAAACTTCAACAAGCAGGGCGGCGCGTGGCAGCATAATCCGCAGCATCGCGGCAATGCGCCCTATGGGGATCGGGGCACAGCGAATAAATTTGGCGGCAATGCTCGACAGCAGCCGGGTAATCGCCCTGGCGGCGGTGCTGGGAACCGCCCCGGTGCTGGCGGAGCTGGAACTCGTCCGGGAGGTGGCGGTGCTGGAGCCGGCGGCGGCGCGGGAGCTGGAAACCGGCCCGGTGGGGGCGGAGCTGGAACTGCGAACCGTCCTGGTAGCGGAGCCGGAGCTGGAAGTCGTCCAGGCGGAGGAGCCGGTGCCAAACCGGCCACCCGGCCAGCTGGCGGTACCGGCAAAAACCAAGTCGGTAACCGCACTGCATCGTCACGACCTAGCGGCGGTTCTCATGGCGGGGGATTTGGTGGTGGCGGAAGCGGAAACTATGCGCGAGCGAGCAGCAACAGAGGTGGGCACAGCATGGGAGGCGGCGGCTACAATCGCGGTGGTGGTCATGGCGGGATGAGTCGCGGCGGCGGTGGTCGTGGCGGCGGAGGCGGCAGAGGGGGCGGCGGTGGAGGACGCCGGAGATAAAAGGAACTCTAAATGAGGGAAACCAAAATGAAATCAAGACCAAGCATTATGACTTCCACCAAATTTACACTCATCGCTTCTGTCATTGCCAGCCTTTGCTCGTTAGGCTTTGGTTTACACGCCGCACCCGCGTCGAAATCCGACGCAGCTTCGGCGCCGCAGCCATCTCAAAAACAATTCGATACACCGAAACAAGCAGCCGACGCGCTTGTTCAAGTCGCGGCAAATTTTGACGCTGCCGCTGCAAAGGAAATTCTAGGACCCGATAGTGAAGACTTAGTCGCTTCCGAAGACCCGGTTCAGGACAAGAACCGTGCAGCGGAATTTGCAGCCAAGGCAAAAGAAAAAATGTCCGTCCAGACAGACAAGAAAAATCCGAATCAGGCCATTGTTTTGGTGGGGAACGACGACTTTCCGCTTCCGATTCCGCTCGTGAAGCAAAAAGGGAAATGGTTTTTTGATACGAAAGTAGGTCGCGAGGAAATATTAAATCGACGCGTAGGCGCGAACGAACTGAATACTATTGAGGTTTGTCGTGGCTTTGTTGACGCGGAACACGAGTATGCGGCGGAAAAGCATGATGGTTCGAAGGTGAACCAATACGCTCAGCGCGTTATCAGCACGCCCGGGAAACATGATGGTCTGGCGTGGCAAAACCCGGACGGAACATGGGGAGGTCCGGTTGGGGAAGAAGTCGCCCAGGCGCTTCAGGAAGGTTATTCCGCACAGGGAGGTAAACCTTATCACGGCTACTACTTCAAGGTGTTGAAAGGACAAGGACCCGCGGCACCGCTGGGAGAGATGGACTTCATGGTTGGCGGTGCAATGATCGGCGGGTTCGCCCTCGCCGCTGCCCCTGCTGAGTATCGGGTGACTGGAGTGCAGACGTTCATTGTTGGGCCCGACGGGGTCGTTTACGAAAAAGATCTCGGACCGGATACGCTGAAGACATTCCAGAGCATGGACAAATACAACCCGGACAAGACTTGGAAAGTCACCGAGGACGATGTCGAAGAAGACCAGGACCAAGGTTCCGAGCCGCAACCACAATAAGGCCTAACGACTGATCACTGCCGTTAGCAGAGCGAAATCTTTCTATCGACATTTGATCGCGCTCTATTTCTCGCTCGATGGTGCTGCGCACGTTGAGTCGTAGCCAGGAATGAAAGTGCTCCGATTCATCTTGTGCGCGCTGGCTTGGATCGCGGCGGCTCTCTGTGCGGCATGGGCGTTTGGCGCGCTCTATTTTGATTTTCCAAAGGCCGGCGGATTCGCAGCGATTTTGTTCGTAATCGCGCTGCTCGCGATCGTCATATTCGTTCGCGGAAGACTGCTGAAGCTCGGGATTGTCTTTGGGGCGTGCGCGCTTGTGGCTGCGTGGTGGCTAACATTAAAGCCCAGCAACGATCGCTCCTGGCAACCGGATGTTGCCCAGACCGCCTGGGCAGAAATCAATGGCGACGAAGTCACAATCCACAACGTGCGGAACTGCGATTACCGCACAGAGACCGATTTCACGCCGCACTGGGAAACGCGCACGGTGCGGCTCTCCCAGATCACAGGCATGGACGTGGCTATTAATTACTGGGGTTCCCCCTGGATCGCACATCCCATCGTGAGCTTTCAATTTGCCGATGCGCTTTCGCTTTGCTTTTCCATCGAAACACGCAAGACGATTGGACAGCAGTACTCCACTTTGGAAGGTTTTTATCGGCAGTACACGCTTATTTATATCGTGTCGGATGAGCGCGATTGCATTCGTCTACGCACTAACTATCGCCGGGAGGATGTTTATCTTTACCACACGCTGGCTTCGCCGGCTCAAGCGCGAGAGAGATTTCGCGAATACATAGCCACTCTCAACGCCCTTCATCAGAATCCGCGCTGGTACAACGCCGTTACCACCAACTGCACCACAAGTATCCGCGCCCAGCGCGCGGCTAAACTCCGTGCACCATGGGATTGGCGCATTCTCCTTAATGGAAAGGCCGACGAGATGCTCTATCAGGATCACGCCATCGCCACCGGCGGGTTGTCCTTCACCGAATTGAAACAACGCAGCCTGATTGACGAACGCGCCCGCGCTGCGGACCAGGATCCGAATTTCTCGCGCCTCATCCGGGAGGGTTTACCCCGGAGCGATTAGCAAATCGCGAAACGAACGGCGCATGTTCCATGCTTCACATCTTACCGGTGATTTAGTATCGCCATCTGAACCATGGATCGGAACCTCTTTCTCGCGCTTACGCTTAGCGCGACATTTCAATGTCTCGCGCAAACACCGGAGCCGATTGAAGTACGACGCGCGGAGCCCGCGTTTGAAGAGCTGCCCGAGCTCAAAGCGAGTGAGATCCTGAAGCCCGAGTTTCTCAAAGGACCGCATTATGCGGTGCGCGATCCGGTGCCAACCGCCTCAGGCATGAATCAGTTCACGATTGATTCAGACTTTGGCGTTTTCGAAACGGACGGAAACGAAATGCTGCTCCAACGCCTCAAGGAGATCGACGCGATCGCGCGGCTACAGGACGTCTCACGCACCGACGAATTTAAGAAATCACTGGTGGCTGCAGCAAAGAGCCCGCTCAACTCGGCCAGGAACATCGCCAGAGACCCGGCGCAGGCGATTTCCAATGTTCCCAAAGGAATCATGAAATTTTTGGGGCGCGCCAAAGAGACGGTCGAGAACGTCGGAAAAGGCGGGAGCGATGATGTGGGCGAAGGCAGCAGGATGAAGGACGCAATCGGTTACTCGGACAAAAAACGAAAGATCTCGCTCCAAATGGGGATAGATCCATATAGCACCAACACCGTCCTGCAAAAGCAGCTGGACGACGTCGCCTGGGCTTCGTGGGCCGGTGGATTCACCTTTAGTGTCGCTACTTTCCCGATCAGTGGCCCAGCCGGAGCCGCGCTTACCGTGACCAATCTAAACAGCACGGTCGAGGATCTGCTTCGTGAAAAATCGCCGTCCGAACTCGAGCAAATTAACCGCGCGACGTTCCGCGCCATGGGGGCCAGCGCGACTGACGTCGAGCAAATCCTCCACGGCGGCGCGTTTACACCAACACAGGCCACGACGTTCGCCGTCCATCTCAAAGCACTTAAAAACGTCGCAAATCGCGGCGCCTTCGTGAAAGTTGCGGCGAAGAAAAGCACTACCGAGGCTGACGCTCTCTTTTGCGTTTACACCGCTGCCTTGATGGATCAGATCCACCAAAAAACAAAATTGCTCGAATCGTCATGCTTCGCGACTTTCCGATCTGTGTTGCTAAAGACGGAACAATAATCGTCGCGTTACAGTGGGATTACGCTGCCTGGACCTCAGGCGCAGCCAGTTTCACCGACGAAGTGCAAGAGCTCGCCGGGAAATCTGGTCAAAGCGCGCATGTCTCTGTCGATCTTTCCGGAGAAGTTTCCCAGCGTTTGCGCGAGGAATTGGAAAAGCGTGGGATGGCCGTCCAGGATCGGCTCGTTCCGGGTCCGCTAAAGTGATCATTACGCGCGACCAACAGCCATAGCCGCGAAAGAAACAATAACCGCAATGCTCGATCAAATATTTGGCCGGCTTTTTTCAAGCCAGTGGATCGTGTTTCTAACATTGGTGATTTTGCTGGTCGGTATTTCCGAATTCGGATGGCGCATGGGCTTGGCGAGCAACCGGAAGAAATCGGATACGGACAAGGACAGCGCCACTGTGAGATCTGCAGTACTGGCTCTCTTGGGATTGTTGCTTGGATTCAGCTTCGCTATCGCGGGAGCGCGACACGAGGCACGCCGCGAACTCCTGGTTGAGGAGGCAAACTCAATCGGCACGACTGCGCGCCGGGCGCAGCTGTTACCTGAGTCGCACGCTGCAATTGTGGACCAGTTGCTGCGCGAATATATTCCACTTCGGATCGAGGCTCATCGCGAAGGGCAATTTTCGGATCAACTCGCAACGACGCGCAAACGCAGCGCCGGGCTTCAGGACCGTATGTGGGCTGAGGCGGTCGCCGCTGCCGCAGAACGGCCGTCGCCGATCACCGCCAGTTTCATTGCCAGCCTCAACGAAACGTTTGGCCTCGAAGCGACGCGCATCGCAGCCAAGCGCAACCACGTGCCCGGCGCTGTCTGGCTGCTTTTGTTATGCGTGGCCGGTTGTGGCTTGTGGCTCGTCAGTTATCAGGCGGGAACTTCCGGGCGTCACTCGATTCTTGAGCGATTCGTTTTTCCAATTCTCATCGCGATCGTCATTGCAATAATTACGGACATCGATACTCCGCGCGCCGGCCTTATCTCGCTGGATGAACGACCGCTACTGGAATTGAATGAAACGCTGCATGGTTCTTCTACGTCGACCACGCCCTAATGTCCTTACAGGCCCGGTGCCACTGTGGATTTCAGTGGCCGAACAAAAAAATTGTGTTTATCTGTTGAATTATGAAGATGCTCGCAGTGCGATGTCTCGTCGCTTTCACCTTGTTGGCTGCAGTAACAGTTGCTTTCGCCAATCCTTTTAAAAGCAAAATCATCTCCAGTGAGGATTCGCTTCTTGAAATCATAGTGCCTGGCGATCATTTCATGAAGATCACGAATTTCACACAGGAAGGAGGCACAGATCGGGGCGTTGTTCAGGTGGACCTGCCGGGGGACAGCCCAAATGGCGGAAGCACCAATGTTCTCACAGCGACCCGAATTGATCTTAGCACCGGCGCTAACGCGCAGAACGCTCCCGAAATTAATAACCGAGTGACAATTGCAGGCCCCGCCAGGGTGAGGATAAGCCCAGTACTCGGCGCAAAGCTCTTCATCACTTATAAAAAAGAGCGTGACGAGGGCAGCGGCGGGGGCGGAGGTGGAGGCGGTAGCCCAACGCCGCTTCCGATCTTCAGTCCTACTCCCGGTGTAACGCCTAGCCCGACTTTTAACCCGTTTATCTCTCCAACGCCCTGAGGGCGATCAGCCTGCCGAAGCGTCAATCGCTTTCCATTCTTCCGGCGTCAATTTCAGCTTGGTGGCGGCAACGTTTTCTTCCAAGTGCGCAAGAGATGACGTGCCGGGGATCGGCAGCATTACGGGCGATCGCTCCAGCAGCCAAGCCAGCGCCACTTCAAATACACTAACGCCGTGCGCTTTTGCCGCGGTGTTTAGCGGGTTTTCCGGTTTCAATCCCCTGCCTCCTCCGATCGGGAACCACGGCAGAAACCCAAGCTTTTCCCTCTCGCAATACCCGAGAACGTCTTCCGATTCGCGGTCTTCAATGTTATAACGGTTCTGCACGCTAACGATCGGAACAATCTTGCGCGCGCGATCGATCTCTTTCCGGTCGACATTCGATAATCCAATGTGCCGAATTTTTCCTGCGTCCTGCATTTGCTTCAGCGCACCGACGGATTCTTCAATCGGCACCTTGGAATCAACTGTATGCAATTGATATAAATCGATCCGGTCGAGGCGCAGCCGTTTGAGACTTCCATCGAGTGCTTGCTTAAGGTGGTCAGGTCGGCAGTTTGGGATCCATTGACCGGGGCCGGGGCGTGTCAGGCCGCCTTTCGTCGCGATCACGAGCCCTTTCGGATAAGGATAAAGCGCTTCGGCAATGAGCAGTTCGCTTGTATCCGGACCGTATGCGTCGGCGGTGTCGATCAAATTCACACCAAGCTCGACCGCGCGTCTGAGAACTTTCAGCGCGTTCTGTCGATCCGGCGGCCAACCCCAGATGCCTTCGCCTGTGACGCGCATCGCGCCAAAACCAAGCCGATTGACAGTGAAGTCGCCGCCCAAATTAAACGTCGGATTTGTAGCCATGTTTGAAGATGTTGCCGTGTTCGCTCCAAGAATCACATCGGATTTGCCCGCCAAAAGCGCGGCCCCACTGGCCAAAGTAATTCCAACAAACCTGCGGCGCGTGACGCTCGCATTTTCGTTGCGATGTGAAGCTTCGTCATGCATGTCTGCGCAGCGTACGTCCACGCAAATCGCTGTCAACGCAGCCCTGTGATACAAGCCGACAACATGTCGGCTTCAGCGAGCAATATGCTCGCGCTCCGCTCCGCGCGAATCGGTTTCGTGATTCTCAGGGATATTCACTCCGTAATTTGCCGGGGAGCGCGGGCATTCTGCCCGCTGTGGCCGGCATATTGCCGGCCATTTTCGCACGGCCTCGGCAGCTCTCGTGCGCGCATCAGGACATCGAATGCGACTTCGAGATTTTTTCCGAACGTCACAATGCCGCCTTCGTGCCCGGCCATAGCGAGAATCTTGCGGCTGGGCACATCGGTTCCCTTAAACAGACGCATGATTTCGTCCGCCATTTCCGGCGTGCCGTACGCAATGGCCTTCGAACTTGTCGGAACGCGGTCGAGAAGGGTCCGCCACAAAACTGAGTCGTGACAATGAATGACCGCCGAGATCGTTGGATCGGATTCATAAATCGCGGCGTGCGTCAGCGATTCGGATGATGGAATCGCAGCGCCTTCATAGCGGAGCCAATTCTTCGCAAAATCGTACGCAACGACTCGTACGCAATCTGTCGGCGTCAATTCGAGCAGACCACCCGTCGCTGAACCGGTGATGTAAAAGTTTCCGCTTGCGCCGTCGCGGACGCTCAAGTTGCCAAACCCGATCCCATTTGCGTCCAGACCTATTAGACGCTGCTCAAGAAGTTTCCGCCTGCATGCATTCAGTTCAGCAATCGCCTCAAAGGGCGCGATATCCGCACGCGCGCGCTGATATGTAAATTTCACGTAATGGCTCATGGCGCGTGCTCGGGAAAAAGCGACCGAATGCTTTTCTCGTTTGCTTCGCAAACACCGCGCTCGGTGATCAGGCCGGTTATCAGCTCTCTCGGCGTCACATCGAAGCCGTAGTTCGCAGCGGGACTTTCATCCGGCGCAATTTGGACCGCGATCTGTTGCCCATCACACCAGCCGTCGGCGTTTTTTATTTCTTCCGCGCCACGTTGTTCGATCGGAATTTCCTTCAATCCGTCGCGCATTTTCCAATCGATCGAGGACGAAGGCAGCGCAACGTAAAACGGAATGTCGTTGGCCTTCGCGGCCAACGCTTTCAGATATGTGCCGATCTTGTTTGCCACATCTCCCGTGTACGTAGTGCGGTCGGTCCCGACAATTACCAGATCGACTTCGCCGCGTTGCATCAAATGGCCCGCTGCGCTGTCTGCGATCACCGTGTGCGGCACACCGTGCTGGCCCAGTTCCCACGCAGTGAGTTTCGAGCCTTGATTTCTCGGTCGCGTTTCAGTCACCCACACATGCAATGGCAATCCACTGTCGTGCGCGGCGTAGATCGGCGCAGTCGCGGAGCCGTAATCAACAAATGCGAGCCAACCTGCATTGCAGTGAGTAAGGACATTGACCGCCTTGTTGCGCTTTGTTTCCGCGATCTGCCGAATCAGCTGTAAGCCGTGTTGTCCGATCATCCGGCAACGCTCTGCATCTTCATCTGCAATCGAATCCGCTGTGCGCAGTGCCAGGGAGACCTTTTCATCCCCAGTTTTTCCCGCGGCAATATTCTGGGACTGCCGCTCGATCGCCCAGGAAAGATTCACCGCGGTTGGCCTCGTTGCCGTGAGTTGAGCTGCCGCGCGAGTCATGTGCTCATCGAACGAATCTCCCCCGGCAGCTTCAAGCGCCGCGAGATACATGCCGTATCCTGCGCTCGCACCGATTAATCCGGCTCCGCGCACGCACATCTCGCGAATTGCCGTGGCCATCTGCTCGACGCTGCGAACCTCTTCGATCACGAATTCGTGGGGCAAAAAACGCTGATCGATCAGCTGAACCACGCGTTCATTGTCCGGCTTACGCCAGATGGTTCGAAAATGTTTGCCGCCAACTTTCACAACCTGAGACTCACCAGCTGCTCAACGTCCTAGACATCAATTCCCATCGGCACCGCGCCGGCGAGATCCTCCCAGCCGGCGCGCTTCCAGAATTCAGCACCGCCGAGATTGTAGTCGGCCACCAGGATAATCGCGCGCATGATGCCAACCCGTCGTAATCCGTCCAGGCATTCCTTCACCAGACGCTTACCCAATCCGTATCGGCGATAGGCCGGATCAACGGCCAGGTGATAAATGTGTCCGCGTCGTCCGTCGTGACCGCACATAGCGACGCCTACAACTTTAGAGCCGTCGATTGCAACCCTGCTCAATCCCGGATTGCGCGCTACAAATTGAGCGACGCCTTCCTTGTCGTCCCCTTCGGCAACCTCCAGGCCTTCCATTCGTTGCCAGAGCTGAAGTGTCGCGTCGTAATCGTCGATCGAAAAATCCCGGGTAACTATCTTGCCACTCATAAATTGCTCGGTCATGTCGAGCGAAGTCGAGACATCCCGCGAAGTTACCCTTTAGTTGTGCTCTGGGGATTCCTCGACTGCGCTCGGAATGACGTTTATGGATGACCGAGCAAGTTTCAACCCAAGTAAATGTTTCGGCATGCGTCACAATTATGAAATGTAAATTCGCACTTTGTGTCTTGATAATTATGGCCGCTCTGGACACGAATGCGCAGTCGAAACCTTCGGCAACGTTGATTGTGACTAACGCTGCCGTTTACACGGTAGATAAACAGCATCCAAAAGCCGAAGCAATCGCTGTGATCGGAGATCGCATTGTCGCGGTTGGCTCCCGAGCTGACATTGATTTGTGGCGCGGCCCGCAAACCAAAGTGATCGATGCTGGCGGCAAACTGTTGCTGCCCGGATTTAACGACGCGCACGTGCATTTCGTCCAAGGCGGCGCACAGCTCGAACAAGTTCAGCTTACTGATACCGCAACGCCGGAGGAATTTGCGAAACGCATCGCGGCGCAGGTGAAAAAGACGCCGAAAGGCGAGTGGATTCTGGGCGGCCGATGGGATGAAACAAAATGGCCCAAGCCGGAGCTTCCGACGAAAGATCTCGTGGACCCAGTCACTGGCGATACTCCCATTTTTGTCGAGCGCTACGACGGTCACGAAGCGCTTGCTAACTCAGTCGCGATGAAGCTGGCCGCAGTTGATGCGAAAACTCCCGACGTTTCCGGCGGAGTCGTCATGCGCGATGCAAGCGGAAATCCCACTGGGGTTTTCAAGGACGCCGCAATGTCACTGATCTACAAAGCCATTCCGCCGATGACGCATGAACAGCGGCTTCGTGCTGCTCGCGGCGCACTGAAACATGCGGCGTCGCTGGGCGTCACGAGCGTGCAGCACATGAACCCGGAATTTGCGGACGTCGCTGCATATTCCGAGATGGCGGAAAAAGGCGAGCTCACCGCGCGCATCTACGCAGTGCCGATGGAAACGGATTGGCGCGATCAGGCGAAGGTTGGGATTCGTCGCGCCTGGGGTTCAACCCATCTACGACTCGGCGCCGTCAAAGGTTATGCCGATGGGTCGTTAGGCTCGCGAACCGCGTACATGTTCGAGCCGTTTACCGATGATCCCAACAACCGCGGCCTGTTGAGCGACGAAATGCATCCGCCCACTGCCATGCGCGACCGGTTGATGCAGGCCGACGCGGCCGGATTACAAGTGCGGGTTCATGCCATCGGCGACCGTGCGATCTCCATGATGCTCGACATTTTCGCCGATATCGAAAGGGAGCATGGCTATCATGACCAGCGTTTCGCCATCGAGCACGCACAGCACATGGCGCAAAAAGACTTCGAGCGTTTCGCGAAACTCCACGTTATCGCATCAATGCAGCCTTATCACGCGGTTGACGACGGTCGCTGGGCGGAAACGCGTCTCGGTCACGAGCGCGCGCGCTACAGCTACGCGTGGCGCAGCTTCCTCGATCATGGCGTCACCCTCGCATTCGGCACCGATTGGCCTGTCGCTCCGCTCGACCCGATGCTGGGAATTTACGCTGCAGTCACGCGCGCTACGCTCGACGGGAAAAATCCCGGCGGTTGGATTCCAGAGGAAAAAATTACCCTACCGGAAGCGATTGAAGCCTACAACATGGGCGCGGCATTCGCCGAATTCCAAGAAAGCGAGAAAGGCTCCATTTCACCCGGCAAACTCGCGGACATGGTGCTAGTGAGCGACAACATTTTTGAACTGAAGCCGGAAGCCATTCGCAACGTGAAAGTGAAAACCACGATCGTCGGCGGCAAGGTCGTGTATGGAGAGCGGTGAATGCGTGACGCATTGGTCGAGTCAAAGACGCCAGGCTTTTTTCTGACCCGTTATAACATTCTTCTCGCCGTCGCCGCCGGTCTCGCTTCTGCCGGGTTGTTGTACTTTGGTACTGGGCCATCCGACTTGGTGGTTGCTTTGGGTGGCGCCCGTTCCAGTGCTCGCGATTGCGCTGCGACTTCGCACCACCGCCGCTTTCCTACTCGGTTCAATCGCGTGGTTCCTCGGCGAAATGAACCAATGGGATTACCTCAGGCATCTCATCGCGCTGCCGTTGCGCATCATCATTCTCTTTTTTGTTATTGCCGCTGTTGTTTTTGGTATCGGGGTTTTTGTTCACGCGAAGCTTCCTGCGACGCGACTCACTCTTCCTGGCGGCGCTCGCTTTCCCTGTTTACTGGGTAACCTGCGAATATCTCAGCGCGATCGCGTCGCCTCACAGCACTTGGGGCAATCTCGCTTACACACAAATGAATTTCTCCCGCTAATCCAAGTGGCTTCGGTGACTGGCCTCTGGGGAATCAGTTTCGTGGTGTTTCTGTTTGCCGGCACGATAGCAACCCTCTTTAGTGGCACGGGCAAACCATGGCAACGCCTCGCGCTCGCGATCACTGTGGGCTTGATCGTTTGCGCGGTCGTTGTTTTTGGCGAATGGCGGTTACAGAGCAATCCTTCAGTTGAACCTGTGCCGGTGACACTCATCGCCAAGGACGTGCCGATGAGCCTTTATCTCGGCTCCGAAGAGCAAGCACTGGGATTGTTGGGTGAGTATGCAGGCGAGGTCCGCCGTGTTACTCCAAGTGGAACGCAGGCTGTTGTGCTGCCGGAAAAAATCGGACGTGTCAGCGAGAGCGCGTTACCTGAAGTGGACGCGCTGTTTTCTTCGGCTGCGACCGCTACACGGTCAGCGATCGTTCTTGGTTTGGTGCGAAAAACGCCGTCCGCCGCTTTTAAATAACGAAAGATTGATTGAACACGACTTCGGCGTGCGGCTGGTCCTTTCGTCCGGCCGCTTGCGACATCAACGTGGTTGTTCCCACGCCGAGCATTTGAGTCAGCGCCAGCACAATCATCATGAGGTTGCCGGCCACACCGACCGCGGCAATCGCTTCTTTTCCAAGATGTCCGACCCAATAAAGATCAGCCAACAAATAAAGGGTCTGCACCAGCATGCTCGCCGCCAAAAATGCCGACATATGCAGCAAATGTTTGGTGACTGAGCCCTGAGTAAGGTCTTTCATTTCACCGCAAATCTATTGGCGCCGGCGACGCAAGCTTGTCGGCGTGAATTCGTGTTGATCGCAACCGAGGCTAGAGTCTGGAGCGCGCAAATTCTCATGCTGTTGCAGGCGGCAAGGGGATCGGAGGAGGGATTCCGGCGGATCTGCGCTTTCGCCACGCGACGCGATGGAGAACAAGGAAAATCAGCCAACTAGCAAATGCAACCAGACCGCCGGGAATTGTGATGAGCATGAACCAGCCCATGACACCGAGTGAATAAAGGAGTTCGCCACAATCGTGTCCGTTGATCATGCACGGATGCACCGAGCCTTCGTCCACTTTGCACCTGTACGCATTCGCGATCGCGGCGCACAACATGACCGATCCTATCGGCGCAAACGCGAATGCCGCGATGACGAAAAGCGCCAGCAAGTACCAGAGCCATGGAAATCTTTTATGTGGCTTGGAATTCACAATAGCGATTTTGAGCTAGTGGACTTGCTGGACGATCCCGCGTTTTTCGGTCCAGTCCCAAAGCGGCGTGAATTCTGGCGGCGGCGGCTTGAGTGCTTTCTGGAAATGCGCCTGGTGGTCCTTTAGCATTTTTCCAAACGTCATTCCGTCAGCCCCAGCACGATTCGGATCAGCGCCGCGCTCGAGCAAGAGCAGCGCGTCCGCATAGGCGAGATCGTCTTTGAGGCCCATTGCCGTTCGGTAAAGAAGTAACGGATAACCGGCCGAATCCGATCCGTCTTTCGGCATCGCGGAATTAACGTCAGCGCCGTGATCAAGGAGCAGCTCAAGTCGCGATCTCGCCTGATTTTCGTAGTAACCCAAATACCAATTCATGAGAATCACGGGCCGTCCAAACTCGTCGTGCGTGTTCGGGTTCCCGCCCGCCTCCAACATTGAGCGGAGACCGGCGCCGACGAATGCCCAGCATTCGCCATAGCGAAGGAGTTTCGGTTTCCCTTGGTGTAATTCGGATCCGCACCAAGCGAAAGCAATGTTCTAATCGCATCGACTGTTTCCGGCCGCTGCCACGATTGCATTACAGCGAAGTTGAGCAGCGTCGCGCCGTCTCTTCCGGGCGCCTGTAAATCCGGAACGCCCTTTGCCGCAGCGCGGATTGCATCCGGATCATTCTTGACGATACCCTGGGCAACAGCAAACAGCGCCGGTTGCTCGCCAAAGTCCCACCTCCCAGAATCCTGCTCCCCCTGCAATTGGCGGCGATGCTGCTCGCCCTTTTCTTCCAAGGATATAAAACCAACGACGAAGAGCGAAACCACAGCACCAACACCGATAAGAACTACAATGGCGATTACACCGATCGCCCATTTTAATACGGTTCGTCCTTTCACTCTTTCGCCACAGATGAACATAGATCGAACACAGATTACAAGCCTCTGTAACCCTGTAGCCGCTTCCCTTTGGGAAGCGCGACTCAAATCAGTTAAAGGCGTCGCCCATAGGGCGACCGCTACAGTGATCGGTGGCCAGAAGTTCAGCGTTCTCGCACGAACTTCTCAATCTCGCTTACGACACGATCGAGTTCGTCGATGAGATCTGAATGATCGCCGTGTTGCCGAAACGCGGTCACAAGGGTTCGGTAATACCAAACGGTTCCGTCCTTTTTTCCACCGAAGCGCTCGAATACTTCGAGACCATGTCGTCGAAGCTCAGCCAAGATTGCACGCGTGTTATGCAATTTATCCGACGCTGATACTAGCCGCGTTGAAGAATCGGAGTCTTTGAGATGCTCAATGTAAGCGCGTTTTCGTTCCAACCACGGCGGCTTTGGTGTCTCGTATGTGTCGGTGCATCCATCGACGATTCTCGCGACGTCATCGCCAAATTTCTCCCGGATATCGCGCAATCGCTCCGCGCCACCGCAATCTTCGACCGTATCATGGAGCAGGGCGCCGATCGCTTCACTCTCATTCGCGCCGTACTCGAGTGCGATTGCAGTCACGCCAAGAATATGCGCAACGAACGGAATTCCCGTTTTCTTGCGCGTCTGATTACCATGCGCCCGCGTCGCGTAAATCAACGCTTCTTCAAACCTCTCCGACAGCTTCATTCAGGAGCGTAACACGGGCATCTCGCCTGTCGCGTCGGCTCACTGCCGCGAATTGAGCTGATGGGATCAGCGACATAGAAGGCAAAGCTGCGAGGGTAGCAGTGAGCGAGTGCGGGCTACGAGCGAGTTTCAATGCGTCTTCTTGAACCCGTCCTCGTAGCCGCGTTCGAACGCCAGATCCCAATCCTGCTTGTTACCCGATCCTTGCTTCTCGAAATACTTCTGAGCCATCATGTTCAGTGCCGCTGGCGTGGGCAATTTTGCGTCGCGCGGCGCTTGCTCTCCCGCTTTCTCGCCAATCCAATATGCCTGACGTTCCTGTGACGTGCGGCCGTGCTCTGCGCGATGCGTGTAGAACGCGGTCACACCGCACACGATAAACGCGGCTAGTGCCATCATCACAAAAAACCGCATCGGCTTAAATTCCCTGGCCATAAATTTGGGCTACCCAATCATACGCGATTCTTGCGGACAAGACCCATATCCTGACACCACCACGCCTCAAAATTCAGCTCAGTCCCGACCTGAGATGCGAAAAACAAAGCTTAACCGTATTCAGTCTTGACGGACGCCGCTGATCGCCGATTCAATAACGTTCATCGCAAATCCGATGCGTGGAGGCCGAATCACCAGAATCACCAGCGAAGAAAGATCGGCGATCAGCACGTACGTCGGTGCTGGAATCGCCGTCCTGCTCGCCGTCATCGGGATCTACTTCTTCTTTCTGACGCAGAAAGAAAAAAAGGAAACCACAACTTTCGATCCGAACCGGCCGGTCCCTAGCGACGCCGTTTTGAAAAGCCGGTTAAAGGCGGAGGAATATAGCATCGTGCGGGGCAACGGCTCACAAACACCTTTTCAAAATGAGTTCTGGAACAGTGAGAAGATTGGCATTTACGTGGATATCATTACCGGCGAACCGCTGTTCGCTTCAGTCGACAAATTCGACGGCCACGTCGGCTTGCCCACGTTCACGAAACCCATTTCGAAAGATTTCCTCATCGAAGTCCCCGACAACACAAACGAAATGCAACGGACGCAGGTACGCGCCAAACGAAGTAACGCTCGGCTCGGCCATGTCTTTCCCGACCCGACATCGCCCACCGGTCAACGCTACGTCGTTTACTCGGCCGCCTTTCATTTCGTTCCGGTCGACCAGCTGAAGGATAGGGGTTACGCAGCGTACGTCCCGCTCTTCGACAAAAAATAGGGGCGGTAACGGCGGTCTCCGACCATCGAAAACTCCGACGCTCAGAGAGCGCCGCTACTAAAAAATCGTGGCGAGCCGAATTAGAAATCTGTGGCCGCAATTTTCGTGGGCAACTTCGTAGTCATCGTCGGGTTAAATCGGCGAAACAACTGGAGGAATATTCGATTATGGGAAAGAAAAGTTTCGTTATTGCATTGGCGGTGTTCGCATTCGGGTTTGGCTCAGCGCTACGCTCGGACGCCGGCACCGATATGATTGAGCCTTACCGCGCACCCGCGCCGACTTATAATTATGCGCCACCGCCGCCGCGCCCTGTCGTATATGTTCCGCCAGTTCGCTTTGGCGTCGTTGTCGGTCCAGCGTTTGGTGGTTATTACGGTCCGCGATTTGGCTTCTATGGTGGTCGCCGGTTCTATGGCCGCCACGCTTATTGGGGCGGACGTCGCCATCATTGGCACTAACCAACGTCTGTGTAGAGGCGGCTGTATCAGTCGCCACATACGTGAGAGCGATGCTGCGAGTCTTAAGGACTCGCGTGCTCCGCTTCCATTTTGATTTCAGGAAATCCCGCCTGCTTCAGTTGTTGATTCAACGCGGGAAGGTCGGACTCCAGTAATTTGCGCCACGCGTCCATCGTTGCTCCGACCTTTGCCTCAAGATCTTCGATGGCGGCTTTGGTCGCGACTGTCGGCGCTGCGTCTGCATCTTGGATGTCGTCGAACAAATGCGTCGTCGAGTCTAAAACGAAGAGCGACGGTGGCGCGCCAGGCCGCGGATGTGGCGGCCCAAATTTCATGAGCGTTTGAGCAAAGGCTTCCAGTCTTTGTGTGACGTCCGGTCGCTCTGCGGCTCGTGCTTTGAGTTTTGTTAACTGCTCGGCAGTATCGTCGAACTTCGCACCGATCGGCGCCAGCGTGAGCCGCAGTTGATACAAACGCCACGAAAGATCGAACTGTTCCTGAAGATCAGCAGACGACGCTTTAACGCGCGGATCCATCGCGACCGTCAACGGGTTGGTGAAAGTTTTGCCGTCAACTGTGAGCGTAACTGTGTAATCACCAGGTGCGACCCAAGGCGACGTTGCCCGCGGTGCCGTGTTGCGATACGACGCCGAAATCGGAAACTCGGGTTCGACACCTGCGATTGGTGTGTAATGCATGTCCCACAGAAACCGGTGCATGCCTGTTTTTGCGGAAACGGATTCCGGCGGCCGAATCCAGTAGCTGGGAATTCTGAGCCGCTTCGGATTAGCCTGTACGGGCGCATCAGCGCTTGAATATTTTCTAACCAGCTGACCTTTGCCGTCTTTGATATCAATCGTCACCGGACCAGTCGCATCTTTCGAAAGGAAATAATCGATCATCGCACCGTCTGGCGGATTTTCGCCGGCTGGTTCATCCGGCGGCAACGGCGTGTCGGTGTTCAGGTTCGCGCGAACGCGCAAAGCGTTCTGCGGTTTAAACAGCCGCGTGTCCGAATCCGTTGTAGCCGCTTCGCTGTGCGAAGCGACGACGCCGCCCGCAGGGCGGCGGCTACACTGCCGGAGTGGCGTGATGTTGTCGAGGATCCAAAACCCGCGACCATGCATGGCGACGACGATATCGTCGCCTTTGACAATTAGATCGCGCACCGATGTCGCCGGCAGATTCAATCGCAACGATTCCCAGTTCGCGCCATCGTCGAACGACACATAAACGCCCTTTTCGGATGCTGCGAAGAGGAGACCTTTGCGTTCCGGATCTTCGCGAACTGCGTTTATGATCTGCCCGGCAGGTATTCCGTTCACGATCTCCGCCCATGTTTTGCCGCTGTCGTGCGTGGCAAAAATGTGCGGTCGCAGATCGTCCGTTCGCAAAGTGTTGACCGCTGCGTAAGCCGTGTTCGCGTCAAAATGTCCAGCTTCGATCAGCGAAATTTTCTGCCATGCCGAAATGCTCGGCGGAGTCACGTTGCTCCAGATTTTTCCGCCGTCAGTCGTGAGATGAATCAAACCGTCGTCGGTTCCGCACCAGATCTTGTTCGCGTCGAGCGGTGACGGGGCAACTGTGTAAATCACGCCACGCCGATGCGCCTGCTTCGTTGCATCCTCTCTGTATTTCCCAATGCTCGCCGGCAGATCGTAATTTGGTCGTGACAAATCCGAGCTGATCTTTTCCCAGTGATCGCCACGATCGCGCGTTTGCCAAAGCGTGTTTCCCGCGAAAAAAAGCAAATGCTGATCGAGCGGCGAAAAGACAACCGGCTCGGTCCGCAACATTCGGAAATCTTCCGTCTGCACCGGCACCGGAAGAATGTTTTGCGCCTGACCGGTGCGCCGATCGAACCGCGTCAGTTTGCCGCCGATGACAATGTCTGGATCGAGCGGATCGGCAACGACGTAGCCATATTCTTCCGCCGCAACTGGTCGCCAGTCGCGAAACGTAATCTCGCCTTCGTCACCGCGGCTTTTGATTCCGACCGAACCGCTTTCCTGTTGACCGCTGTAAAGCCGATACGGAAACGAGTTGTCCGCGCTGACATGATACAACTGCGCGGTCGGTTGGTTATACCACGAACTCCAGCTTTTGCCGCCGTTCACCGTGACGATCGCGCCCTGATCCGCGCCCAACAGAATGATGTCGGGATTATTCGGATTGATCCAAATGTTTTGGTAATCGTCGCCGCCCGGCGCGCCGCGCCAGCCGTCCCAGGTTTTGCCGCCGTCGGTCGATTTCCAACAAACGATGCTGGTCGAGTAAAGGATCTGCGGATGTTTCGGATCGAACCGCACCACCGGCAGATCGCCCCCGCCGATTCCGAGGCCGGGGCGCGGATCATCAGTTGTCCCACGCCAGGTCTCGCCGCCATCATCCGAACGATAAAGTTTAGCGATCGTTTTTGTTTTGACTGCGGCGAAGAGTGCTTTCGGCGCGCTCGGCGCGATCGCGAGGTTCGCCTGCACAATGTTGTCCGGCAGACCTTTGGTTAATTGGCGCCACGTCTTACCGCCATCGACCGATTTGAAAATGCCGCCGCCGTTGCCGTTGAACACGCCATTTTCCCATGGTCCTTCACGCGATTCCCAAAGCGCAGCGTAAACAATTTCCGGATTGTTCGGATCGATCTGCACATCGCTCGCGCCGACGTTCTCATCGCGGTACAACACCTTTTCGAATGTTTTGCCGCCATCGATGGATCGATAAACACCGCGCTCTTCGTTAGGCCCGTACGGATGACCGGCTACGGCCACAAGGATGCGATCCGCATTTTTTGGATCGACCGCCAATTGCGCGATCTGCTGACCATCGCGTAATCCGAAATGCGTCCAGGTCTTGCCGGCGTCAGTCGATTTGTAAACGCCGTCACCGACTGAAAGATCCGGACGATGCAATCCTTCGCCACTTCCGACGTAAATGACATTCGGATTTGATGGCGCGACTGCGATCGCGCCGACCGATGACGTCGGCTGATCATCGAAGATCGGCTGCCACATCCGGCCGTAATCGATTGATTTGAAAACGCCGCCGTTCACCGGTGCCATGTAGAAGACATTCGGCTGCGAGGACACACCGCAAATCGCGCGTGTCCGCCCGCCGCGGTAAGGCCCGACATTCCGCCAACGCAGGATCGAATCGAATTCTCCAGCTGACGCCTGTGCAATTCCCAAAAAGATCGCGAACCCGATTAGGATTGCATTGCGAACCGACCGCATAAGCCGCCACTCTCTTCTGCGAAGAAGAACCCCGCAACAATCTCTCGTGTCTGAATCCAGATCGAGGTGCAGCCGCATCAAATCGGAAAAGGAAACCGTATGGATTCAATGCCGGCACATCGCACGAGTTGGAAGATACGACTCGTCGCGTTCGGGAGTGGTATTATTGTCGCCGCGGGAGTATTTGGCATCGCCCTCATTATCTCGGACGATCTTCGTCTTCTCTACTTTAGCGGTGCATTGCTGCTTGCTGTTGCCGCATTTTCACTGGGCACCAGGGCGCAAGAGGATTTGATCGCCGCTGTTCTGCTTCTTTTCGCATCGACGTTCATGTTCGCGTTTTTTGTTCTGCCGCAAACACCTTCTCTTTGGCCGACGCTTGGGTTGTGGGTGGCGATTGTCGTGTGGCTCCTATTCCGGAAGCGATTCGCCAGAATGATCACAATCGCTGGGGCCATGATCTTAATCGCCGTCTCAGCCTGGTATTGCGCGTCCTACATTCCGGTGCAGATGCAACGCTCGTTAACACACGTGGGCAATGGCGCGGCGCCGCCATTCACTTTGCAACCAATCAGTCAGAGTCCGGCGCCGATTTGTTCTACACCCGGCAAAATTCTTGTGCTCGATTTTTTCGCCACCTGGTGTTCTCCATGCATTGCTGAGTTGCCGGAACTGGAGCGTGTTCGTGCCGATCTTCAGACTAGCCGCGATTATCGAATTCGTCCTTGTTGGCACCAATAGCGGCGGTGATACGCCCGAGCGGGTGCGCGCATTTGCGCAATGTCGCGAAATTTCCCTGCCGGTGGCGTTTGATCCCGATCGCAAAATAATGCGCGCATTTGGTTTGAGCGGATTTCCTAACTTGGTGGTCATCGATCGCACTGGGCGCGTGCGCTTGACGCACACTGGCTACAACAGCTCCGAGACGAGCTTCCGCCGCGATCTCACGCAGCTGCTGCAAAGTTTGTAACATCGCCCTGCAAACGTCGGCCGGGCACGAGAATCCCCGAATGTTAGGCCGGTAGGCCTTTCTTTGCGATCAAGTCCATCTGCTCGCAGAATCGATCGAGCTCACTGAGCGTAGTGTACAGGTTGGGTGTAATGCGAATACCCTGAAATTCTTCGTGCATGATCGGCACGGCAAAGATGTGGTGTTTGTCGAACAGATATTTTGTTACAGCCTCGGGATTAGTGCCGTCGATGTGAACATTTGCAATTGCGCATGACTGGTTCGGGTCGAACGAAGTGTTGAACCGAATTTTCGGCACGTCTTTGAGCCGGTTCATCCAGTAGCGGGATAGGTAACGTAACCGCGCTTCCTTGCGCTTGCCGCCTATTCCATTGTGAAAGACGAGCGCTTCGCCGATGGCCAGCTTCGGTGCGGCTGAGTGGGTGCCGATCTCTTCGAATTTGCGGATGTCGGATGCCTGCTTGGATTCCGCGGCCATAAGCGGCCAGAGTTTTTCGATCTTATCGCGCCTGACGTAAAGCATGCCCGTCCCTTTCGGCGCGTACAGCCATTTGTGGAGACTTGTGCCGAAGTAATCGCAGCCGAGATCGCTCTGTTTGAAGTAGAACTGGGCGAAAGAATGCGCGCCATCGACGATGGTCTCAATACCGCGTGCCTGCGCCATGTCGCACACTGCCTTCACCGGAGTGATCTGGCCGGTGATGTTGATCATGTGGGAGATGAGGATAAGCCGGGTGCGGTCGGTGATTCCTTTTTCAAACGCTGCGCTGATCTCGTTGAGGTTCTTCGCCGGAATGGGAATCTGGATGAGCTTAAGCTTGAGGTTTTCGCGTTTCTCACGCTGACGCAACGTGGTGAGCATGCGCGGATAATCCTGAGTGGTGGTCAGAATTTCATCGCCGGGTTTGAAATCCATGCCCATGAGCAGACTCTCGAGCGATTCCGAAGCGTTGCGCGTGATTGCGATTTCTTCGCGATCGCAGCCGAACAGCTCGGCCAGGCCCGTGCGAATGGTTTCCGATTGCGGCTCGAGAATTTGCCACATCGTGTAAGCGGTGGCGTCCTCCTGTTCCCAGATGTAACGAACCAGCGCCTCAGTCACGATCCGGGGACTTGGCGACACGCCGCCATTATTCAGATTGATGATGCCGCGCGTGACGCTGAAGGAGTTTTGAATAGTGGCCCAGTAATCTTCGTTCGCGGCCGCTTCTTGCGGCGTGAGATGCGCAACGGTTTTGGTCGCTGCTTCAACGTTTCTCAGTAACGACGCGACCGTTGCCGAAGAAAGCGCAGCGAGACCGAGGCTTTTGCCGGCAAGAGAGAGAAAATCGCGTCGCGTGCGCAGTTGCACCGCCGCTGATTAGAGCGGCCCCGTGGATCGCTTGCAATCATTGTCTTCGGATGAGGCCGCAGCGTGAGCGGCGGTCGCCGCGGCGACCGCGAATCTGAGATTATCCCCTGCCATCTTATGTAGCCACGGCTCTGTGAGCCGTCTCTCGACAATCAACTCTCAACCATGCCGGCGGTTCCTTTGCCGCTTGAGCAGCTTGCGCAAACGCTGAGTCGTCGTCGCGCGGTCCAGTTTGTTCGCGGCCACATCGAGCATCAATTTTTCCCACTTACCGCTATCGGGTAACGGTTCGATGCCGTTCAGCCGCAGGAACACAATCGCAGCCATCATCGCGGTTCGTTTGTTCCCATCAAGAAATGGATCGTTGTTGCAGATGTAGAACAAATAAGCAGCTGCGACTTCCACGATATCGGCATAGGGCGATTTGCCACCGAAACTGGATTGCGGCGTCAGTACTGCTGAAGCCAGCAGGTTTTCGTCACGGACGCCGTTTAGACCACCGAATCGTTTTATTGCCTCGGCGTGAATCTCGCGAACGCTGTCGATGCCAAGATGTGCGCAATCGTCAGGCGTCGCGCTCACGCAAGTTTACGCAACGTCTTGCGATAATCCCTGGCTGTCTTCTTGATGACCAAGCTGATTTCTTCTTTCGATGGTCCTGGCCGGAGCGGCATGAGCACGATCACTCCGCTCTCCGGCACGACAGTAACATTGACCTGATCGCCGACCCTTAATCGGGCCAGATCCATTAATGCTGCATCGAAGATGATGCCCTGCGAATTGCCGACTCTGGTAATCGTCTTCGTCATGACGTAATACTATGTTTTACTGCAGAACAGTCCGCAAGGCGCAAAATCGATCCTCTGCTGCACGCATCGTCAGGTGTACGGCGGCTGTGTCAGTCGCGAAGGTGTGTTCTCACCCGGAGCCTTGAGGCATCTGAAGTGAGGCCGCTATTGAAAGCGCTCGTGAAGATGGTTCCCCGTTCCGCGCGGATTTGGACCAGTCAACCCAAGAGAGAAAGGCGTTTATGAAATTCGTTAGTCTCAGAACGAAGGGCGCTCACAGACAAGGCAAGGTAGACGAACCATCCCGCGCGACCCATGAATCTCTCGCCAGGCCCACGGTCGTGGCGTCTCATCAAATCCACACTTACGTGGAACTTCGGCAACAGATTCACGACGACCTTCGGATTCAACACCCCGAATGGGTCGAGCCGGATGGCGAATCTCCCATGTGTGATTCTTACGAGACGCGACTGATGGAACTGCTCGAGCGGCTAACCCGGAGGAAATCCGCTCAATCTATTGTTGATCCTCATCGGCTTCTCGAACAGGGAGCAAACTGATTCGACCCAGCAGCTACATAATAGCTGAGGTAGCACGGCGTTATTTCGCCGCCTTCTCTTCTCCTTGGCGAGCCGGAGCATCGCGCGAAGGCTGCTTGGCGAGCGCAAGACGCTCAGTCTTTTTCCGGCGTTTTGCGCGTTTCTTAGCGTTGTCTCTGCCTCGGCTGTGTCCCATGAACGTCAACCTTCCGCTGATTGTCGTGCCGTAGCAACGGGACGAAACCGAGGCCGGCGTCTGCGCGGTTGCTGCTGCCGCGGTTGCTGCTGCCGCGTTTGATGCGACACCTGAGCTGGCGCATCCTCAACTTTGGTCACTCGCGCATCCTCCGCTCGCGCCGGCAACCTGGCCGCTTGGCCGCCTAATGGCGTGCGTCCCGGTTCGCGCGTGTTGATGATCTCGAATGTCCGAAAGAGACCGCTCAGATCGATCACGTCGTTCGCAGCTGATCTCAATATGTGCCCGAGATTCGCGGCGACTGACGCGACCTCCACGCGGATCCCGTGTCGGCGCAGCTTGATAACGAGATAGGCGAAATCGGCGTCGCCGGTCACGAGGATCACAACATCTGGCCGCATCTCGATCGAAAGCTCGAGCGCATCGATCGCCATCATCACGTCTACGTTCGCCTTGTAATGACCTTCTTCGGCGGGCGCGCCATCTTTGGTCACAACCATGAATCCATTGGAGCGCAGCCAATGAACGAACTTGTTTTTCCTGTCCCGCTCGTCCTGCCAGGTTGAAATGGTGGGGGGCAATCCGGCATAGACCACCATCTCGATGAGATCGCGTGCAGTGTTTGGCCCCGCCAGGAAATCACGGAGCTTTAACCAATCGAGCCCGCGTCCCACGGTCCGCACAGAACTGCTGACATTCGACTCGTCCACCAGCACCAACACTCGGGAACGAGCACCGCTTGCCTGATTTTTCTTTTGCATATCTCCGGCCCGCGCGAATCAGATCGTCGATCGCATTGGCAGCGCAAACCAAGACTTGTTAGGCTGCTTTTTTCTTCGGCTTCGCCAAGGGGCTGGGAAACTCCACCACCTGCGTCGCTGCATCAGTACCGCTCCGAACGAAGGTCGATTCAAAGCTTAACTTCCCCGCAGCGATCTCTGATAGCGCGATATCAGCGTGACCCAGTCCAGGAACAAATTCGATCATCGGTCGATGACCGAGACAAAGTTGTCGAACGCGTTGGGAGACCATGTTCACGAGGATTTTCGGATTAGGAATAACTTCGGAGGCGGCTTTGACTAGATTTGATTTCATAATTTTAGCTGACGGTGACAATCAGGCTGACGGAGTTAAATTCCGAACCGGAGTGGGACCCTGATCGCGTTTCGGGAAATCGCAGCTGAGATGCCAACTATCGTCTGTTATTGCCAAAACACAATTGGCTATTCTTCTGCTCTGATCTGGCGGCTATTCTTCGGCCTTTGACCTGCGGCTCCGCGCATTCGACTCTTACCTCTCTGCAACGCAAGCGCTATCTCTTTGTCTGCATCAATCGTCGAGCCGAGGACAACCCTAAAGGATGCTGCGCAGCCAAAGACTCGGAAGCAGTGTACAAAGTGTTGAAAGAGGAGATTGCAGCGCGCGGACTGGCAAAACTCGAGGCGCGGGTGTGCACATCGAGCTGTCTCGATCAATGCGACACCGGAGTGACGGTTTTAGTCGAACCGGATCATTTTTTTTACGGGCGCGTTAGCGTCGCGGATGTCCCGGAGATTGTGGATGGACTCGTCACCGGCCAACCGGTTAAACGTCTCATGGTCACCGCGGATCAACACGAATCATAGATAAATCCTTCGTCACCATCCATCATAAACCGCTTACGATGCATGAGGAATTCGCTGTAGAGGCGGCTGTGTCAGCCGCAAGACTGTAGTGGCTGGCGTGTCGCCTGCGGACCCGGTAGTCACGGCTCTATGGACGCTGACAGCATTCGCAGTTTTTCCGAGGCACAACCCTAATCACAACGTGCGTGGTGACGCCATTCTGCTAGCGTGCACCAATATGCGACAACTGGTTTTTGGATTGGTTCTTTGGTTAGCGTGCTCTGCTTTTAGGCAAACGGCGGCGGATCGGGTAGCAAAGCAGAACGCGCTTTTTGAGGAGTATTATCAAGCCGGACTTAAGAATTTCCCGGAGCGGGCAACATCGTACGGCGATTACCGTTACAACTCGCAGCTTGGGCAGGTTTCGCTCGCGGACATCGCCCGGGAACATGCGGAAGCCGATGGCTTTCTCGCTCGATTGAAGGCGATCTCGACCGATGGCATGAACGACAACGACCTGTTAAGTCATCGCATCCTCGAAAAGCAGCTGGAGCGCGAAGACGTGAACTACGCGCTGAAGAATTACGAGATGCCGGTGAACCAGCAGAACGGTGTGCACACGCGGCTGGCAGATTTGCCGAACGCAGTGCCGTTTGATTCCGTCCCGCATTATCAGGATTACATCTCCCGGTTACATCAGATCCCGCGGGTGCTCGAACAGACGACAGAGGTGATGCGGCAGGGCGAGAAGGATCACCTGATGCCGCCCAAGCTCGTTCTCGAAAAGTTGCCCGGCCAATGCGACGGCATCATCGCCGCAAACCCGTTCCTCGAACCGACCAAAAAACTTCCGGCCGAATTTTCCGAGCAAGACAAGAAACGTCTGACCGACGAGATCACCAAGGCCGTTAACGACGATGTGATTCCCGCCTATCGAAAGTTCGCCGAGTTCCTGCGCACCGACTACGATCCGAAAGGACGAACGGAGCTTACGATCGAAAGCCTCGCTGACGGCAAACGGCGTTACGCCGAAGCGGTGAAAACGATGACCACCGTCAACGTCCCGCCTGCCGACGTCCATGAGATCGGGCTCAAGGAAGTAGC
>Ga0193750_1000012_pt1 | contig 144092 bp, 148 predicted proteins | sample L1c1metaG_FD_160569 | JGI IMG/M metagenome (GOLD analysis project Ga0193750, IMG submission 160569) | Soil microbial communities from a riparian zone of the East river system, Colorado, United States - L1c1 | ecosystem: Environmental > Terrestrial > Soil > Riparian zone | place: USA: East... | reverse complement strand
GGATTATTACCGGCGATCAGGTTAGCGATATTCAGAACAGCGGCCACGCTCCGACTGCGGCAAGCGAGTCGGCAATTATTGCTGATCTGCAACCGGGCAACTACACCGCGATTGTCGGCGGTGTAAACAACACCGCTGGAGTTGCTCTAGTGGAAGTATACGATCTGAATTAGCAGTGGCTTCCGAACGCCAGCTTAGAATCCAGCGGTTACGCGACTTCCATTAGGAACCCTTAACTGCAACTCTTGGACTGAAGCGATCAGAGTCAGCCAACGTAGAATGTGGGGCCCTGAGCAGTCGCAACGGTGGCGTCGACGGCGAGGCAATCTGCGCTAACCGTTTAACCGATGACCAAAGAGGAAATCGCGGGCGTTCTCGAGCAGATCGCAACACTCCTGGAGTTGAAAGCCGAAAATCCGTTCAAGATCCGGGCGTACACCAATGCAGCGCGCGCGATCGAAACATTTGGCGCGAATGTGTCGAATTTTCAGGACGAAGAAGCTGTCGCGAAAATTCCGGGAATTGGAAAAAGCATCGCGCTCAAGATCAAGGAGCTGGCCGAAACCGGATCGCTGAACTATTTCCGGGAATTGAGCGCAGAGTTTCCGCCGGGAATTCTGGAATTGTTTTCACTGCCCGGGCTCGGCGCTAAAAAGATCAAGGCACTCCACGACAGTCTAGGAATCAGTTCGATCGCGCAGTTGCAAAAGGCATGCGAAGAGGGACGGGTCGCGGAGTTGGCGGGCTTTGGAGAAACAACGCAGCAAAAGATTTGTGAGTCTATCGCCAGACGCGCATCGCATGCGGGTTCGTTTCAATTCGGTCAGGTAGCGACTGAGGCGGAAGCGCTGCGATCAGATCTGGCCGCGCACGAAGCAGCTTTGCAAGTTGAGATCGCTGGGAGTTATCGACGGCGCAAAGAAATCGTCCACGATCTCGATTTGCTGGTGGCAACAAAAGAACCGGACGCCGTTACGAAATTTTTCGTGTCCCATCCGCTGGTCGAATCCGTCATCGCTCAAGGCCCGACCAAATCGAGCGTACGGCTGCGTTCTGGAGTGCAGTGCGATCTGCGAGTGGTCACCACGGCGGAATACCCGTTTGCACTCGCTTATTTCACCGGGAACAAGGAACACAACGTCGATATGCGCAGCCGCGCGTTAAAACGAGGTTGGACACTCAACGAATACCGGCTCGCTCTGCTTCCGGATTCAGAAATGGTAGGGTCGGCGCGCCGCGCCGACCGGACGCCGCAGCGCGGCGTCGCTACCAAAAAAAAGAAAAGACCGGTGAGCAAAATTCCGACTGTGCACGATGAAGCCGATTTGTATCGCGCCGTCGATCTCGATTTCATTCCGCCGGAGCTAAGGGAAAACTGCGGCGAATTCGAAGCGGCCAAACAGCATTCCCTGCCCAAACTCATTGAGAAGGAGAATCTGCGCGGCACGTTTCATTGCCATACCGTCGCAAGCGACGGCCATAATACACTCGAAGAAATGGCCGAAGCCGCCCGCGAACTCGGGCTGGAGTATCTCGGCATCGCCGATCACAGCCGCAGCTCCGTTCAAGGTCACGGGATTGCCGCCGAAAAGTTGCTCGAGCAGGTCGCTGCGATTCGGAACCTGAACAAGACATTCGACGGATTCCGTTTATTTGCCGGAGTCGAATGCGATATTCTGCGCGACGGCTCGCTCGATTTTCCCGATGAAGTGCTGTCGCAACTCGATTATGTTGTGGCGTCAGTCCACTCCGCGTTCAATCTGAGCGAGTCCGAGATGACCCGGCGGGTGATTCGCGCGGTGGAAAATCGGTTCGTCACGATGCTGTCGCATCCGACTGGCCGATTGCTTCTGAAACGCGACCCGTACCAAATCGATATTCCCGCGGTGCTCGACGCGGCATCGCGCACCGGCACATGGATTGAACTCAATGCCGCGCCCAAGCGACTTGATCTCGATTGGCGCTGGTGGCCATTGGCCAAACAAAAAGGCGTCAAATGCGTGATCAATCCGGATGCTCACCGCACCGCGCGGCTGCAAGATTTGTGGTTCGGAATCGGCATCGCCCGCAAAGGCTGGCTCACCAAAGACGAGGTCGTGAACTGCCTGCCAGTGGGAAAAATCGAAAGAGCATTGCGGATGAAGCGTGGAGAAGCGTGAATAGTGACTCGTGAATCATCAGATTTTGATCGTAAGCTCGTAACTGTCAGATGTATTAAATGTTTAGATCTTAAACCGCGGCTTTTCACCCTGAAAACAAACCTTTGGGCCATCGCCTCGATCGTTGCCGCTCTCTCGTTCGCCACGTCATACACCGCTAGTTCCGAACGGGACGATCACTTAATCCCCCCCGATCCGCTTTTCCAAAATTACCGGGACTTGCTTGCGTTGAAACTTGGTCAGACGCCGTTCAATTGCGGCAGAGTAATCGTTCAACCCGCTTTTGAAGGGGAATCATCGATATCCGTATACTGTTCCCCCGAAACTAGCGTCGGAGAAAAATGTTACGTCGTGTACACGGAGGCGAGCGATAACTTATGGCAACAAACAAACGCACTTCAAAACACTGAGAGGGCAAACAACGTAAAAATAAAGCGAATCGATGCAGGAATTTCGGCAACGACAGGACAATCGATTAGGACGGCATTCTCCCGAATATTAGAGATGACCCAGGCGCAGACAGTTCGAGAAGATGAAATGCGGGCGCTGACCCCCGACGCAACATATACCGAATTTTCGCTAGAACGACCGAGTGGGCCACCATTGTCCGGTGAGTTAAACGTTTCACTGGTCAAGCAAGGCGTACACATAACAAAGCTTCGGACTCTGTTTCGGCTCCTGGTCGAGTATTGCAAAACAAACAGACGAAATAGGCCTCACATCGAACAAGCTATCAGAAAGACAGCGACGCAGTTGGCAGGAGCTCGCTAACAAGCCAAGTAGTACTATGGCCCCTTAAACCTTCTCTCTTTGCGGCATGAACATGGTGAGACATTTGCAGGCGCCGCCGGCTTTGATGAATTCGGTCATTGGCAATGGGTGGCAACGGTAGCCGCGCTCTTTTAGCTTAGTCGCGAGCTGGGGCGCGCCTTCGGGCAAAACGATGTCGCGATCAATCACCACTGCGTTACATGAAAAGTGCATTGCTTCTTCCGGTGCGACATCGATCAAATCAGTCACATGCTCGCGGATTGCGCGTTGCCCGTATTCATCGAACGCATCTGGGAACCAAAACGCGCCCCCGTCCGGCAGCGGACAAAAGCAGGTATCAAGGTGATAAAAACGCGGATTAACCAACTCTACCGAGATAGCAAGACAACCCAGCATTTCTGCTATGGCACGGTGAGATTGAATGTCGGAACGAAATTTGTAGCCGCAAAAAAGCACGTCGCCGCCAAAGAGCGCGTCACCTTCGCCTTCGAAGTAAAGTTTCTCCGGCAGCCAATCCAATTCGTAGCCTTGTTGCTCCATCCATTTGGCAAAAAACGGTTGTTCTCCTGCGCGTTCTTTGTGGCGGAAATTGCTGGGGATGAATTTGCGGCCAACGGTCAGCCCTGCGTTGGCCGTAAAGACCATGTCGGGCAGCCGCGGCTGCGGCGGGATCAGATGAACCTTGCAATTCAATTTGGAAAGCGTCGCGTGCAGTTGTTTCCATTGCTCTTGCACGATCGCCGCGTCGGCGCCGTGGGCGACGCTCATCCAGGGATTGATCTCGTACTCGATGCCGTAGTAATCCGGCGGACAAAGAAGCAGCTCGCGCATACGACTTTTAAATCTACTCGGCAGTGCAGGATTCACTAGAACTCACCTCGTTCATAGCGTTGTCATGTTGAGCGAAGCGCTGCAACGAAATGCGAAGCATGAGGCCAGGCTTTCAAACATCTCTGGCCGATTTTTGCCGGCCACCGCTCCCAAATTGATCCGAGATTGAAAGCCTGGCCTCGCGGACCTTGTCCGCTGCGTTGCAGCTTCGCTTCGCTCAGAATGACATTATGATGTTATGAGGCAATCGGCGAGTTCCCGAAGAAATGGTTCCACGTCTGTAATCATGCCGATTGATTGTAACGGCTGTTGTTCGACGACTCGCTCGACCGCCGAGGGATCGATATCGACGCATACGATTTTCACGGTGGGCGCGAGCATGCTCACTACCGCAAGCGAATGCCGGATGGTCGCCAGCAGCAAGGCGTGCGTCACGTCGGCAAGTTTTTCGCGCAACACTTTTTGGCCCTCAATCGCGTCTGTCGTTGCGCCGGGGATCGATCCCTCATCCCGAATCGAGCCAGTGAGTACAACGTCGACATTATTACGGACGCAGGCGTGCATGATCCCGCTGGTCAGGAGATTTTTCTCAACAGCTGCGGCAACGCTGCCGGCCTGGCGAATCGCATTGATCGCGCGCATAACGTTTTCGCGTCCGCCGCGCGCAAACGCCAGGTCGAGGCTAATGCCTATAGAAGTGCCGAATAACGCTCGTTCCACGTCGTAACCGGCAAATGGATTTCCGGCGAAAAGTCGATCGACGTACCCGGCTTTAATGAGGCGGACCAAATGCTGATCGGCACCGGTCCGCACTATCGCTGGACCGGCCACAACTGCGATTTTGCCTTTCGCCTTGCGCGCGCGTCGAAGTTCCTCGGCCAATTCGCGAATAATGGCCGATTTCGGTTCATCAGCATCGATGATCGTGTTGATGAATTGAAAAATATCCGTGCGCGACGTCGCGCGCTGCACAGGTACCACGCGCACACCCTGGTGGCCAATGACGATTTCGTCGCCTTTGTGAACGTCGAAGAATTTAACGGCACGCGCGGCGCGCCCTTTTCGGTCCACTGCGATTGCAGTGTCCATCATGGTAGGCCGCACCTCGATCTCCTTGCCGTCAACGCGGACGAAGGTTTGCTGGTTCGTCATCACATAGAACTCGGGCGGGAAAACGCCGTCCGCTGGAGCGGGAGCCAGCTGGGCGTCTGCGCGTTCGGCGACTTCGGCGCCGTGTTGTCGCAGTCGCAGAATTAAATCATCCAGCGCATCGCTTGTCTCTGCCGAGACCTCGATGCGCGCAAAGCTTTGGTCTGCACGCTTTTGACCGATTGTGATCTCGCCTATCTTAAAATGAGCGCCGTGAGTTAAAATTTGATCGAGCACCTTCGGCAGGATGAGCGAATCAATGATGTGACCGCGTAGCTCGATCGTCTCCGAAAACATCGACAGAAGTTAGCGAGGGAAAAGCACTGCGCCAGTGAGCCGAAATTATGGTGGCGCTTGTGCCCAGGGATGAATTTGATACGTATGCGGCTGACACAAAACGCCTTTACAACGAGTAAGATCAATATGGAGAAACCAACCTCGCGTGGCCCTTCGCCCGGCCGCAAAGCTGTTCACGCGCTGGGAGCCAGATTAAACCGAAAACCCAAGCGGCCGCCACAGCTGCCGCTAAAGAAAAAGGCCTCTGGCGCGGATCGCCCGGCTGACCGCTAGACAGCAGCAGATGCACAACGATTTGCCAGCTCTCGCCGCCAAGATCGGAGAGAGACTTTCAATAAGCTCCGAGTATGTCGTCACCCAGCCTGCGGAGTTACGGGTTCTGCGGGAGATGTCGGAGGACGAACTTTGTGAATTTGCAACGAACCATGGCTGGGGCATTATCCGCCGCCTCGGCGGGCGACAGATCGAATTTTACAATGATGCGAGCGTGCGCGCGCCACTGTAGTAGGTAGGGACGCCGCGCTGCGGCGTCCGGACATCGCAGCGCGATGTTCCTACCTAGTCCCACTGGACAGACCGGAGCTGTTGGCTTACCAAATGGCGCGTTCTAAATGGAAGCGGCGAAGATTTATTTCATTATTTTTGGCCTCCTCACGATCGTCGGCGGCATCATTGGCTACGTTAAGGCCGGCAGTACGGCGTCGATTATTGCCGGGGGAATCACAGGGGTTTTGCTGCTCGTAGCGGCATTTCTTTTGCCTGAACACCGCGTCGCCGGATTAGCGACTGCGCTTATCATCTCGGTCTTGCTGGCTGGGCAGTTCGTGCCCAAATTCTTTCGTACCGGCAGAATCATGCCTGCCGGCATGATGTCAGTGCTGAGCGTGATCGGGATTATTGCAGCGATCGTCGTCTGGGTCAGAAACTAATCGCGTGGGAAAAATTCGCCTTCGTACGTGGCGGCGGTTGGTTCTGGTTTTGTTCGCCGCGATTTTCGCTGCGATTGTCTATCGCTGGATCTCGCTTGAGCGACTGCAACGCTTCGCGCCCATAGAGATATCCGAAACGCCGACGCCGGCACCGACAGCCACCCGGCCGCCGGTGATCAAGGGAAAGTTGGACACCGCAAAACTGTTCAACGGCATCACACTTCATTCCACCGTTGAGACGACTCCCGGTGCCGATGCTGCAACCGAACGCATCCAACCTGAGAGTTACGTACTGGATATTAAGCTGCTGGCGCGTGTGCCTTCCCCGAACAAAACGATCGATGAACTGGCGAAAGTCAGTCCCCAATTGCCAACGCTTTTACCCGGTTTGGCGTCGATGTTGTCAGCCGAGCCTGTTTCGCCGCTTTTCGCGCAGCTTTACGACACGAAAGTCAGAATGCTGCGCGAGAACCTCGGCCGTCTCGATCTGCTTTTATCGCGGCATAACTTTTTCGATTGCCAGACCGTTCTACAGCTTCAGCATCCTGAGACTCATCGAAAGGCGCTCCTCCTCCAGGCGGAGATGGATGTGGACGCCGATGGCTCCGATTCCGATCGCCTGCCTGCCGGTACCGGTGCGCCGGCGAATTTCAAGCCGGCCACCAGTTATCGTTGGGAAAAGAAGACAGACGCGCCCAACCCCTATCTCGCCGGGACTGAACAGCGATTGAAACGCGCTGAAGACGAGTACGCGCTGGCAAGTACCGCGCCCGCGCGCAAACACGATTTGCGCAACGCAATCGCGGAATTGCGCGCTGAGATCGGCACACTGAAAAAGTTTAGTTTCCTGATCGGCGCAACCGATCCATTTATCGTGGTGCCGGGCACGTTTACCCGAGGCCCCGAGCCGGTTAAAGTGGGTGATTACGCGCTCGTGGTTTTCGGCGATGCGATTTATCCTGCGATCGTCGGAGATGTCGGTCCCAACGACAAAGTTGGCGAGGCGTCGCTGCGCATCGCAAAAGAACTCAACGCGCTTGCAACAGCCTACAATCGGCCGGTGAGCGATCTGAAGGTGAGTTACATCATTTTCCCGGGAACGGTTGAGAAGCCATTTGGTCCTCCTGACTTGGACAAAATCCAGGCGCGATGCGAAACACTGACAAAAGAGATCGGAGGCGCGAGCGTGCCGTTGCATCGTTGGGAAAACATTATGCCTTCCCCCACTCCCAGCCCGACTCCGAGTCCTTCGTCAACTGCGTCGGGAACACCGTCCCCATCGCCGTCGGCCACGTTCGCATTTCGCGTTTCCAGTCCCGCAGCAACAGCGTCGCTTGGTTCGACGCCCACGCCAACGCGTTCACCCGCGACATCACGAAATCCTCACAGCAAGCGGAAGCCGTGAACCTACTGTAGCGGCGCTCTATGAGCGCCGAAATTCAGAAAAAGCGCCTTAGTCGGCTCAATCTTGTGTTCGTACGGTCGCCGATTTACTTCGTCAGCGCTTGCACGCAAAACCGTCGCAATATTCTGACGACGCCAACAATTCACGAAACCTTTCTGCGTTTCGGACAAGAAGGCCCTTCGCATGGAGCATGGATCGGCGCATACGTGATCATGCCAGATCATTTACATCTATTCGTCGCAACTGATGATGAACAAATTGCGATCTCCGCTTGGATGAAGTCTTTGAAGAACACTATCTCGAAGACGCTGCGTGAAAATGGAGTTGATCCACCACATTGGCAGAAAACATTCTTTGATCACTTGCTTCGGAGTAGTGAGTCATATTCAGAAAAGTGGAACTATGTTCGCGAAAACCCAGTGCGGGGGGGCCTTGTACCAAAGGCTGAGGATTGGCCCTATGTGGGAAAGATTTTCGCACTAGAATATCGCTCCGGAAAATAGGATTCGGCGGTCACAGACCGCCGCTACAGAAATGATCATGCGCAAAGTTAGCTACAACGACTGCCTGGATCTGATGCACAGCGTGATGGCGTACCGTCACGAACCAATTCATTCGGAGCTAATGAAGATCCGCGACAAATACTCCATGCTCCACGTGGACGTGTTGATTTTGGTTTATCACTTCGCGAAGCTTTGCTCCGGCGCGATTCTCGAGATCGGCGCGTTTGTTGGAGGAGCAACAATTGCCGCGGCGTTGGGCGTCCGCGATTCAGGTCAGGAAAAGAAACTGATCGCGGTCGAACCCGGCGGCAGCGTGAAACACAAACGGCTCGGCACGCGCAATATCTTGCGCGACTTGGAACGCAATCTCGCCAAGGAGCGCGTTGCGAACATGGTCACGTTGGTCAAGGGAAAGTCGTTTAAGCCGGAAACGATGTCGGCTGTCCGTCGAGCACTCGCCTCGGATCAAGTCGGGCTGTTAATCCTCGATGCCGATGCTGCCAAACGCAGAGACATCGAATGCTACCGCGACAAATTTGCCGAGGAAAGCTGGATGGTGATTGACGACATATACGGCGCCGATGCCAACGAAAAGATCACGCCCAGCCGCGCTGACGTGGATGCATTAGTGGCGGAAGGTTTGTTGGATCCGCTGGGATTTTACGGCTGGAGCACATGGATCGGACGCTGGCGCGGCGGTCCGCATCATCAAGCCGCCCAAGTGTAGAGTCCGTTTGTCATTCTGAGCGAAGCGAAGAATCTCTGAATTTTCTTCGGCGCTTAACCTGTCGCAGAAGATGTTTGAAAGCCTGGCCTCATGCTTCCCATTTCGTTGCAGCGCTCCGCTCAACATGACAGCCCTCGGGCGCCTGTGATGTCGCGCGTCGAGTTACACTTCCTCTGGGCCGACAACTAGATGGATCACACCGTTCGGCGCGGAGATGAAGAAGCCGTTGAAATCGTCGCGCAACTGCTCGACTTCGTCGCGGCGCGAGACGCCGTGAACTTTTAAGAATGACGCGGCCGCTTCGGTGTCGTTCGTTTCCAATTCCAGCCAGATATCCGGGTGACTCAGGTTCGGTACGCTATCGATCCAAAGCCGGTTCGGGCCGAATTGAAAAATGCAGCCATCCTTTTCCTCCTCGACCAAGGGCAGTCCCAGGGTGTCGCGATAAAAGGCAACGGTCTGGTCGTACATGTGGCTCGGGCACTTGATCGCGATGTTCGCACCGCCCGAAAACTGCGGCCCTTCGAGTTTGGCAACCACGAATTGATCACTCCCCGCCGGTTCCGCCCGGCTCGGTCATTTTGATCGGATCCAGCGCGCGCTCGAGTTCGTCTTCGGGCAAGATCTTTTTCTCCCGCGCAATCTCACGAACCGTTCGTCCGGTCTTGGCGCTCTCCTTGGCAATTTCCGCCGCACGATCGTAACCGATCTTTGGCGATAGGCTGGTTACCATGGCCATCGAAAGCTCCACCAGTTCGCGGCAGCGCTCCTCATTGGCCACGATGCCTCGTACGCATTTCTCAGTGAAGATATCCACCACATTCGCCAGCAATCGGATGGATTCCAAGATGTCGTGCGCCATCACCGGCATCATCACGTTCAGCTCGAAGTTTCCGTTCGCGCCTGCCCAGGTAATTGTCGCGTCGTTGCCGATCACTTGTGCGCACACCATCATGAGAGATTCGGCCATTACTGGGTTTACTTTTCCCGGCATGATCGAGCTGCCAGGTTGCGTGGCAGGCAGTTGAATTTCGCCGATGCCGCACCGCGGCCCGCTGCTCAGCCAGCGAATGTCGTTCGCGATTTTGAAGAGAGTTACGGCAATCGTTTTTAAGTGGCCGCTCGCCTCTACAACTGCGTCCTTGCCGCCCTGCGCTTCGAAATGATTTTTCGCTTCGTAGAACGCTATCCCAGTGCGCTGCTTGATGAGGTCCAGCACTTTTTTGGGAAAATCGATATGGCGATTCAGGCCAGTGCCGACTGCAGTCCCGCCAAGCGCAACCTCGCGCAAAGCTTCGATCGCTTTCTCCGCCCGCGCCTTCGCATACGCGACCTGCTGCCCGTAGCCGGAGAATTCCTGTCCGAGTCGAACCGGCGTCGCGTCCATCAAATGCGTGCGCCCAATCTTAATGACGTGCCAGAATTCTTTGGCCTTGGCTTCGAGGGCGCCGTGCAATTTTTCCAGAGCCGGAATCAAATGATTCTTCAACTCCTCGGCGGCGCTGATGTGAATCGCCGAGGGAATCACGTCGTTGCTCGATTGCCCCATATTTACGTGATCGTTGGGATGAACCGGGTCGTGCGATCCGATCGACTTCCCTGACAGGTGCGCCGCCCGGTTGGCGATCACTTCATTCGCGTTGGTGTTGGTGCTCGTGCCTGAGCCGGTCTGAAAAATGTCCAGCGGAAAATGGTCGTCGAGTCTTCCTTCGGCGACTTCTTCGGCCGCCTGTGCGATCGCCGTTGCTTGGTTGGCTTCGAGCAAACCTAAGTCCTGGTTTGCCTTCGCCGCCGCCCATTTGATTAGACCCAACGCGCGAATGAATGGCCGAGGAAATCGGTAACCGCTTACTGGAAAATTCAAAACTGCGCGATGCGTGGACGCGCCGTGGAGAGCATCCGCGGGCACGGTCATCTCGCCCATCGAATCCTTTTCGATTCGCGTCGATTTTTGCGTCATGCCGAACGCTCTGCGCCGACGCCGGCGAGGCGCGAACGGCTTTTGGACTTCGCGGACGTGCGTCCACCGCCCTGTGCCGACGGTGTTTTGTGAAACACCGTGATAAACATTGGCGGGATATTTTGCAGAAAATATTCCGATTCGTCGCGCTGGAAAACGGTCGCGTGCTGCCTCAACTCATTGGTGACCTGGTAAATGATAAACTTGCCGTCCGGCTTAAGTGCATCGTACGTCTTTCGCAGCAGTGCGCGCTTCTTCTCGATCTTGAGAATACTAAACGGAATGCCGGAGAGAATGTAATCGCATGAAGCGAATCCGCGGCGTTTCAGCTCGTACGGCAACGAGGCCGCATCGCCATGAATCACATGCACGCGTCGATCGCCTGCAAATTGCCGTTCCAGTGCTCTTGCCAGCGCCGCGTCGAGTTCAAACAGGAGCAAATGCGAATCCGGAGTCATCCGTCGCGCGATCTCACGCGAGTGCACACCCTCGCCAGGGCCGTACTCCGCAATCACACGCGGCTGGGTGAAATCCATTTTGCTGGCGACACGTTCCACCATCGCCTTGGAGCTGGGTACAATCGAGGCGATTTGGAACGGACGCTTCAGAAAACGCTTGAAAAAAAGTGTGCTCACGAAGAGCGAAATGTTCGTCTGAGGTGTTCTGGTTGTCCAGTATCGATCTGATCTGTGACCACTGCCTGTGATTGGTCCTCCTTGGTCTTGACTGATTACTGATCACCGATCAGTTATCACTTCTGGCTTCCATGCGCGGTTAGCTCAGTGGTAGAGCACTACCTTGACACGGTAGGGGTCAGAGGTTCGAAACCTCTACCGCGCACCACTCCTCTAGCGTAGCGACGCTTCAATCTTAACTGTAATTAGCGATGTTAGCTGGGCGAAGGAGGAGTCGACGGGGTCGCTGGTAACGCCGGTGCGCTTGTGGGCCGTTTTTCAACAAGAGTCGCCACCGCCGGACGAAGGTTCGTGAGGTTTTTGAGCAGGTTAAACCAAAACGGCGCGCCGAGTGTCAGCAGCCCTGCGCTCAGTGCCAGCCCGAACAAGTGGTTAAACCACCAGAATTTTTCGGTGCGCCAGCGAGCGAACCAACCACCGGGCAACAGCTCAAATCCAGTGCTGTCGATTTTCGCTTTTAAATCGGCAAACGCTTTCTCTCGCGCGTCGGCATCGACTTGACCCTGCACAGCGGCGCCTTGTTCAAGCGTGCCAGGCGCTGCTTTCACAAGCGCTTCTACGAGCTTTGGTTCGTGGCGCAGTTTGTCGTAAATCTCGACCGTATCCAGTTGGAGAAAAACACTGACCAGGATCGCCGCTACAATTGTGACCATCCGCGCGTGAATTTGGAACCATTGTTCGGCCCGATCCTGTGCGCTGCCGAACCAGCGCTGAAACCGGTCGTAAGCCTGCGTCGTGGCGCGCTCTACCGTCGCGCCGAAGCTTCCAAGCGCGTCCAGAACGGCTGTCTGCTGTTCAGGTGCGAACATCTTTGCAGCCGCTGCGATGTCCTTCAGTTTTACCCGCGATTCGATCGCCGGCAGGTCCAACCGGTGCAGAGCTGCGACCACTCCTCGCGCCTTTTCAGGCAACTCCTTGGGAATATCGAGCAACTGTGCCTCTTCAGGAGTCATTTCCCTCATCTCCTGAAGGACGCGATAAATTTCGCCCGGCCGGATCGCAGTCGCGATCTGCATTGGGCCACCCCACGGTGTTGACCAAAATCCCCATGGTTTTTCGCGATTGGGAGTCACGTTCGGAATCGTGACTGCCGCTTTCGTGGCGTTCACTTCGGCAGTGGCCTTGCTGATCGCCTCGGCGCGGTTCGGATCGTCCGGTCTGCGCAGCTTGGCATCACGAAGCTTTCTCTGAGCTGCAATGAACTTCTGTGCGTTCTCATCGAGACTTCCCCGCGTTTTATTCTGCGAAAGTGAATCGCTGAAAATCGGATCGCGTAAGATTTGAGCGGCGAGGGAGTGCGCATACTTGCCGATACTCGGGTCGATGGTTTGAAACGTAAGCGCCAGTGCATTTGCCAGGTTCTTGCCGCGCAAAGAGAGAGTCGCCGAGACCATCTGCACAACAAGCGTGATAAGCAGGCTGAGAACCGTCATGATCACCGCGAAGGCGATCACGGTATCGAGCGTGTTTAGCATAAAAGAGGTACAGCTTCCGACGGCACGAAAATCCGATCAATTAGAGCGAGTTTGTTCACGTGGGGCCCGCGTTGCCGCTATCCTTATTGGTTTGAGAAATATCAGGCAAGATAAAAGGCCAGTAGGAGCGCCTCACTGGCAAGCAGCGCATTGGTTTTGCTTCGAGCATCGAAAAGCTGTATCAACAGCAATCGCTTCAAGATCAAGCCGGCAGCCAATGTCTGAACTCCCTCAATTATGCGACGCGATTGAAGCGGCAACGCAGACTCTTCGCGCACTTTCCAGTCTCGAACCACAGATGGCGCAAGCTGCCGATGTGATCGATCAATGTTTGCGCGCAGGAAACAAACTGCTCGTGTGCGGCAACGGCGGCAGCGCGGCTGATGCGTCACATTTTGCGACAGAACTTGTGGTACGTTTTGCTAAGGATCGGCGCCCGCTTCCGGCAATTTGTCTCACGAGCGATAGCGGAATTCTCACCGCCGCTGGGAACGACTATGGTTTCGATGAGATTTTTGCGCGTCAGGTGGCGGCGTTCGGCGCTCCGGGGGATGTGCTCATTTGCCTGACCACTTCCGGTAATTCCAAAAATTTGGTGCGCGCTTTGCAAGAAGCGAAAGCGCGGCAATTGAGGGCGATCGCATTTCTCGGGCGCGATGGCGGATCGACAGTTGGAATTGCTGATCTCGATCTGCTGGTCAAAAGCGATTCAACCGCGCGAGTTCAAGAAGCCCACCAGCTTCTGCTTCACGTGCTGTGCGAGATCATTGAAGCACGACTGAATCAAATGTAGCGCCCGTGCTGTAGCCGCTTCGCTGTGCGAAGCGCGGGACTGACAACCAATCACACGAGCGCTGCGTCGCCCGCAGGGCGACGGCCACAGATTACTCCGAGTTTTTCAGCAACCGTTCGCGCTCGCGATCCAACTGCCGCCGCTCATTCGCGGTGAGGCTTCCAATTCCGAACTTGGAAATTTTGTCGAGGATCGGATCAATGGACGTGTAAACGTCTTCCGATTCCGAGCGGCTGCCGGTGGTGCGTGCTCGTGGTTTCGGGAGGACGTGATACTTCGGACGTGAAGCGAACCGTGCTTTCACCGCATTCCACCACGCGAGCTCCGGGCCGGCACCATTCAATTCAACGAAAAGAAACGCAACGCCGATGCTTGTCCATACGACAACCAGATCGCTCCAGGCGTGATAGGCGAGTAGTTGAAGAGTGTAAATGGCAGCCAGAATTAGCGCGACCCACTTAGCTTGGATCCGCAGCAACAATTCGACGCGCGGATAAATGGCCGCGAATGCAACAAAAATTCCAAAGTGCAACGCGGGCGAACCGGCAATTGAGCACCGTTCCCAGAGTCCCCAGATCGTCAGTAGCCCTGCGGGTGCGACCAGCAAAAAAGCATAGAGCGCGATGTACGCGCGCCGGCCCAGAAAACGTTCCACTTCTCGCCCAAAGACAAACAGAAGGTACATCTCTATGGCGAACCAAAGCAGACCCGATGGGGCATGAACGAAGGCATAGGTAAACAGTCGCCACACCTGGCCGCTGGACCAGATCGCGGCACTGTCGAATTGCAGCCAAACCAAAACAGAGCCGGCTCCGACTGCTACCAGAATCGCGGCGAGAATCGCAGCCGCCACGTGTATCCCGACGAGCATCGTGGTTACATCGACAGGATACCGACCCATCCACGCAACCGGCCGATAATCATCGGACGTGGTCACCCCGAACATGTTTTCAATTAATGCCGCGGGCTATGCTTGTGCAAGTGAAACGGTGTGGACCTGTCACGCCGTAGCCTCGACTAGGGCGGATTCATGGTTAAAATGGCCAGTTTCGTTCGATGAAGAATCTCGCGCCCGCCATATTTCCGCCCAAGGGGATCGGTGATGCAAAGCCCGGCAACAAAGCCGTGCTCGATTGGGTGCATGAGATTGCAACGCTGACACAACCCGAGAATATTTTTTGGTGCGACGGCTCGGAGCGCGAGAACGAATTTTTGATCGGTGAGTCGCTCAAACAAAACGTGTTGATCGAACTCAACCAGAAGAAAGTCCCGCGCTCGTATTTGCACCGGTCGAACCCGAACGACGTCGCGCGTGTCGAGCAGTTCACTTTTGTTTGCACACCAACAAAACAGGAAGCCGGGCCGACGAATAACTGGTCGGACCCAACCGAAACATATGCGAAACTACGGGGGCTGCTCGCGGGCGCGATGCGCGGGCGCACGATGTTCGTCATTCCCTACATGATGGGCCCGGCGGATTCACCGCTGACCAAGGTCGGTTTCGAGATCACCGATTCCAAATATGTCGTGCTCAGCTTGAGGACCATGACGCGGATGGGCGAAATTGCCCTAAGACGGCTCGGCGATGATCGGAATGCAGAATGGAACCGCGGCGTGCACTCATTGCTGGATGTAAATCCTGAGCGCCGGTTCATTTGTCATTTTCCTCAGGACAATACGATCATTTCAGTCGGCTCAGGTTATGGCGGCAACGTTTTGTTGAGCAAAAAATGCCTGGCCTTGCGTATCGGCTCTTATCTGGCGTGCAAACAGGGCTGGATGGCGGAGCACATGCTGATCCTCGGCGTGGAATCGCCCGAAGGGCGCAAACATTATGTCGCCGCTGCATTCCCCAGTGCATGCGGCAAGACGAATTTCGCAATGCTCATTCCACCCGCGCATTTCAAAGGCTGGAAGGTGACCACGGTCGGGGACGACATCGCCTGGATGCGAATTCGCGATGGCCGTTTGTACGCGGTCAATCCGGAGAACGGCTATTTCGGTGTCGTGCCCGGAACGAGTTATAAATCGAATCCAAACGCGATGCGATCGATCGCGCACGACACAATTTATACCAACGTGGCTCTTACCGACGACGGTGATGCATGGTGGGAAGGCAAAGATGGCGAACCGCCCGCACACGCGATTGATTGGCGCGGAAATGACTGGACACCGCAATCAAAAGAAAAAGCCGCGCACCCGAATAGCCGGTTCACCACGCCGATGCGCAACAATCCGGCGCTCGACCCTGACGTCGAGAAAGGTGAAGGCGTGCCGATCAGCGCAATCATTTTCGGTGGCCGCCGCAGCGATACCGTGCCGCTCGTTTATCAAGCGTTCGATTGGAATCATGGCGTATATTTAGGCGCGACAATGGCTTCGGAAACCACCGCAGCCGCCACCGGGGCCGTAGGGCGAGTGCGGCGCGACCCAATGGCGATGTTGCCCTTCTGCGGATACAACATCGGCGATTATTTCCAGCACTGGCTGGATATCGGAAAGCGGCTCACCAATCCACCGCTGATTTTTAACGTGAATTGGTTTCGCAAAGGCGCAGACGGAAAATTCCTCTGGTCTGGTTTCGGTGAAAACATGCGCGTGCTCAAATGGATCATCGACCGGTGCGAAGGAAGCGGTGGCGCACTCAAATCGCCGGTCGGATGGCTGCCCAGCCCGCACGATCTCGATCTGGCCGAGCTCGACATCGATCACAATGCCGTTGACGAACTCCTTGGCCTCGATCACGAGGAATGGCAAAAAGAGATCGCCGCGCACAAAGAATTTTTTGATTCGTTAGGCGGTGTGGTGCCGGAAGAATTGCAAAAACAGTGCGAGCAACTTGCTGCGGGGTTTGATCTGTAGCCGTCGCCCTGTGGGCGACGCGGGGTGCAATTCCGGGGAAACGCTTCGCATAGCGAAGCGGCTACAGGATTTGCGAATCGCCGCGCAATTTGGGACTGTCTCTAGTGGGTTCGAAGATCGGGAATAAAGAACGGGTTGTCACGCCGGCGCCGAATGATTGCATCGAGATTCGCGGCGCACGCCAGAACAATCTCAAAGGGATCGACGTCGATCTTCCGCTGGGAAAATTGACCGTCATTACAGGCCCCAGCGGCAGCGGCAAATCGAGTCTGGCATTCCAAACGATCTACGCTGAAGGCCAGCGACGTTACGTCGAAACATTCAGTCCATATATGCGGCAGTTCCTCGATCGAATGGACAAGCCGCGTGTTGATGATATCCGCGGCATCCCGCCGGCAATCGCCATTGAGCAGTCGAATCCCGTCAAGACTTCGCGCTCGACCGTCGGCACAATGACGGAGATCAACGATTACTTGAAACTTCTCTGGCCGCGTGTCGCGCACGCGTTCTGTCCGAGTTGCGGTCGTCAAATTCGACCGGAAACAGCCCAGTCGATTGCGGAGCAGGTTCTGCGCGACTGTGTCGGCAAAAATATTCTTATCACATTCTGGGTCGCAGTCCCCTCGGGAACGGAGCCACGGAACTTTTTCGATTTTCTCCAGCAGCAGGGCTACCTCCGCGTTTGGATCGACAACAAAGTCGTGCGCGCGGACGACCCGAGTCCAAAAACCAAAAGGCTCGGCGCGCGTGTGCAGGTCGTTCAGGATCGCATCGCGATCACTGGGGCAAATCGCACGAGATTGGTCGAAGCAATCGAGACCGCGCTGCGTTTTGGCAAAGGTCAGGTAAACGTAATTCCTGTGGAGGCAGGCATGTCGCCTGCGACTTCGAAGACCGCGACCGACAGCGCCATCGGTACAGTTCTCCCTTTCTCGACCGGTTGGCACTGTGCTTGGTGCGATTTGGACATTCGTCCGCCCACGGTCGGCCTTTTCAGTTTTAATAATCCGCTGGGGGCATGTCCGGACTGTCGCGGCTTCGGCCGAACGATCGCGATTGATCTAAACAAAGCGATCCCCGACCGCAGCCTCAGCATTAAGCAAGGTGTGGTTCGCGTTTTTCGCGGCGTCGAGTTTGGTGAATCACAGAAGGATTTGCTCCGCGCGTGCGCCCGAGAAGACATCGATATTAACGTGCCGTTCGAGGAATTACCAAAGGCGGATCAGAATTTCGTAATCGAAGGAGAAAGGCGATCAGGCGAATACACCGACGAAGACTATGAGCACGATCGCTGGTATGGAGTGCGCGGCTTTTTTCGCTGGCTGGAAAGCAAGACTTACAAAATGCACGTGCGAGTCTTGCTCAGCCGCTACCGCGCATATGTCACCTGTCCTAAATGCAACGGCGGCCGCTACCAGCCCGAAGCGCTGAATTATAAGATTGTAGCGGCGGTCTATGACCGCCGAGACGGCGCTCATAGAGCGCCGCTACAGTTAACCCTGCCTCAATTTCAGGCGCTCTCGATTTCTGACGCTCGTGATCTTCTGCCCGCGATTGAATGTTCGCCTAACGACAAAACGGCGCAGATGCTGCGCGACGAAATTTGCGCGCGCCTCAGTTATCTCTGCGAGGTCGGCGTCGGTTATCTCACGCTCGACCGGTCCACGCGCACGTTGAGCGGCGGTGAAGTGCAGCGTGTAAATCTCACCACGTGCCTCGGCGCTTCGCTGGCAAACACACTTTTTGTGATGGACGAACCGAGCATTGGATTACACCCGCGCGATGTTGGTCAATTGGTGCGCGTGATGCACAATCTCCGCGACAAAGGCAACACCTTGCTGGTTGTCGAGCACGAAGAACAAATCATCCGTGCAGCGGACAATTTGATCGATCTCGGCCCGGGCCGCGGCGAGCACGGCGGCGAATTGGTTTGGAACGGACCGTTGGAAGAATTTCTCGCGCGCGACCAGGTCGCCGCGGCGACCGCTCCCCAATCCTTAACGCGCGATTATCTTACGGGACGCAAGTCCATTCCGCTTCCGAAATCGCGTCGAAGCTGGACTTCGTCGGTTAAGATCCTTGGCGCGCGACAGCACAATTTGAAAAATATCGACGTCGAGTTGCCGCTCGGCGTCTTCACGTGTGTAACCGGAGTGTCCGGGTCCGGCAAATCCACTCTAATTCACGATGTGTTGTACCGGAATCTGCTGCGCGCCAAGGGACAATCCTCAGACCCGGAACCGGGCGCATGCAAATCGATCAGCGGTACGCACCGAATCGGCGATGTCGTAATGGTGGATCAGTCACTGCTTGCTCGCACCCCGCGTTCAACTCCGATTCTTTATCTCGGTTTGTTTGATCAAGTCCGCGAATTGTTTGCCGCGCAACCGGAGGCGATGGCGCAGGGACTGACCGCAGGCTCCTTTTCGTTCAACTCCGGTAACGGGCGTTGCGAACGTTGCTCGGGCACAGGTTACGAGAAGATCGAGATGCAATTCCTGAGCGATCTTTATGTGCGCTGCGCAGAATGCGAAGGCAAACGTTTCCAGCCGCACGTGCTGAAGGTGCGCGTGCACGAGAAATCGATTCACGACGTCCTTGAACTCACGATTAGCGAAGCCATTCAATTTTTCGCGCGTGTTGGCCAACAAAGAATCGATGAGACACCCTCACCTCAATCCTCAGGTCGGGATCGCGACCGGGAGGAGCGCCGAGAGGCGGACGCGAAGCGCCAGGTGAGGGTAGATCCGTGTATGCAGATTTCTAACGGCCTGAAAGTACTCGCCGAAGTCGGCCTTGGTTATTTGCGGTTGGGTCAGCCGTTGAACACCCTGTCTGGCGGCGAATCGCAGCGGCTGAAGCTCGTAGGACATTTGTCGGACGCTTCCGGCACCCGCAATTTGTTCATCTTCGACGAGCCAACCACAGGATTGCATTTCGACGATGTGGCGATGCTGCTGCAATTATTCCAGCGCCTTGTGGATCGTGGGCATTCGCTCGTGGTGATCGAGCACAATCTGGAGGTGATTAAGTGCGCCGATTGGATCATCGATCTCGGCCCAGAAGCCGGTGATGCGGGTGGCGAAGTCGTCGCCATCGGAACGCCGGAACAAATTGCGAAGTTAGAGAGTTCCCACACCGGCAGATTCTTGCGACCGGTTCTCTCGAAATTTCCCAAACTGTTGCATGTCGTCCCGAGCCGCGAAGACGGCGAGGGACCTCACAAAATCTCGCGCGAGTTTGAGAGGTCCTTCGCTTACGCTCAGGACGACAACGTAGAGTTAGCGCGAGCCGCAGAAACAGCTCCGCGATTTGGCGCGATTGATCGCAACGGCGCAATTCATGTTCACGGCGCGCGCGAGCACAATCTCAAAAACATCGATCTGAAAATCCCGCGGGAACAACTGGTGGTCATCACCGGACTGAGCGGCTCCGGCAAATCGACGGTCGCGTTCGACATCCTATTCGCCGAGGGACAGCGCCGGTTTCTCGACAGCATGTCGCCGTATGCGCGGCAATTCGTGGAGCAACTCGAAAAACCAGATGTCGATCTAGTGAGCGGATTGCCGCCGACCGTCGCCATCGAGCAACGAGTAACTCGTGGCGGAGGCAAATCGACCGTCGCGACGGTTACAGAGATTTACCATTTCCTGCGGCTCTTATTCGCAAAGACCGGAACACAGTTTTGCCCAGACTGTGATTTGCCTGTGGAAAAACAAAGTGCGGCGTCCATTGTGAAACAGCTCGAGACGGCTGCGAAACGCGGTCCACTGAAGGTGCTCGCGCCTCTGGTGAAAGCCCGGAAAGGTTTTCACACCGACGTCGCGCGGTGGGCGGAACGCCAGGGATTCGACACTCTGTACGTGGACGGAAAGCTCATTCCCATCGCGCAATTTCGGAAACTGGAGCGTTTCAAAGAACACACCATTGACGTGGTGGTGGGCGTGATCGATCGGCGGCGAATCGCCAGTGCTCGCGAGATTGCCCGACGCGCGCTTGAGATTGGTCGAGGCACAGCGCGTCTGCTCGATTCAAAAAATCGCCTTACCGTCGTGAGCACCGAGATGAGCTGCCCGAATTGTGGCCGCGCATTTGAGGAACTCGATCCGCGTTTGTTCTCCTTTAATTCGCCTCATGGGATGTGCGAAGAATGCGGCGGGTTCGGCGAAATTTGGGACCACGATTTGCAAACGGGAGCGAATCGCGATGGCGAATCTGTTCTGGAAAACGAGTTGGCCGCAGAACGCGAATCCGAATGGATCGACGCAGGCGAAGCGCGCGAATGTCCAAGCTGTCACGGCTCGCGTTTGAACGCGGAGGCGCGTCATGTGCGGGTGCAAGGCTATACGATCGATCAATTCACGGATCTTTCGGCGGGTGAAGCAATGCGCGCGATCGCGAAACTAAGATTCAAAGGAAGGGATCAGACGGTCGTCGCCGGTCTGATTCCCGAGATTCAACAGCGACTGCATTTCATGGAGACCGTCGGGCTCGGTTATCTCGCGCTTGGGCGCTCGGCAAAAACTTTGAGTGGCGGTGAGTCGCAGCGAATCCGTCTGGCTGCGCAACTCGGCTCAAATTTGCGTGGTGTTCTTTATGTTCTGGACGAGCCAACGATTGGGTTGCATCCGCGCGATAATCAGCGCCTTCTCGAAACGCTCACTTCCCTACGGAACAAGGGTAACTCATTGATCGTGGTGGAACACGACGAAGAAACGATGCGGCGCGCCGATTACATCGTCGATCTCGGGCCGCGCGCGGGGATTCACGGAGGCGAGGTGGTGGCGAGCGGAACGCTGAGCGATGTCCAGAAAAATCCAAATTCCGAAACCGCGCGTTGCTTGAAATCGCCGCTGTGTCACCCGATCAGGGGATCACGCCGCTCGCTGCAAGATGTCGAAAACTGGATCGAGATTCGTGGCGCGCGCGCGAACAATTTGAAGAAAATCGATGTGCGTTTCCCTGTCGGCAGGCTGTCGGTGATCACCGGAATCTCCGGCAGCGGCAAATCCACGTTAATGCATGAGGAATTGTTGCCGCGTGTTCGCGAGGCTCTGGGGAGCGGTCGCCGCGGCGACCTGGGTCGTGGCATTCTGCCTTCACGAACTTCCCAGTTAAGTCTTTGGCCTGACAAATCGCGAAAAAAGAAAAGTTCGTTGCCGCAAAATGCGGCTTATCAGGTCGCCGCGGCGGCCGCTCCCCAGACTGCGAACGGCATCGCAGCCGTGTACGAAGTCGATCAGTCGCCGATTGGAAAAACCTCGCGATCGACGCCGGGAACCTACGTGAAAGTGTTCGATGAAATTCGAAATCTTTACGCGCAATTGCCGGTTTCACGGATGCGCGGCTATTCTGCGGGCCGATTCTCGTTTAATGCCGAAGGCGGACGCTGCGAGACGTGCAAAGGCCAGGGCGTGATCAAGCTCGAGATGAACTTTCTGCCCAGCAGTTATGTGCTGTGTGAAGATTGCCTGGGCCGTCGCTACAATCCCCAGACGCTGGAGGTTCTCTATAACGAAAAATCCATCGGCGACGTAATGGAAATGACGATCGAAGAAGCCGCGCAATTCTTTTCAGCGCATCCGAAAATCGCCCGTCCACTTTCGCTGCTGGTCGATACCGGGCTTGGGTATCTGAAGCTCGGCCAACCGAGTCCAACTCTAAGCGGCGGCGAAGCGCAACGGCTTAAGCTGGTGACGCAATTGAAACGCGGTGTGAGCCGCGCGGCCGACGAGCGGATCCGAAAAATGCGCAAGCCTGGATCGACATTGTATCTGCTCGAGGAACCGACCATCGGCCTGCACATGGCAGACATTGAATTGCTCCTCAACGTGCTGCATCGGCTCGTTGACGAAGGAAACACTGTCATTGTCATCGAACACAATCTCAGTGTGATCGCCGAAGCCGACTACATCCTCGATCTGGGGCCGGAAGCGGGTGAAGCCGGCGGCCAGGTGGTTGCTTGCGGAACACCGGAACAAGTGGCGAAAAATCGCGTTAGCCGTACCGCACCGTTTTTGCGAAAGGTTTTGGACACACCGCGTCCGAAAGTCGCGTTGTCATCCTGAGCGGAGCGAAGGACCTCACAATCGAAGTCGCCGTCACGCAGTGAGCAATGCGTGAACCGGTCATCTGTTGAGAGGTCCGTCACATTCGTTCGGGATGACACGCGTTTTGATTGCGGCTGTCAGCGACATCAGTGACAATCGCGGCGCAAATGTTCGCGTACTATCTGCACAACCTCGATCCGATTATTTTCCGGATCTACGACAACGTTGGGCCGCGCTGGTATGGGCTCGCTTATGTGCTGGCGTTTGTGTCGAGCTATTTTCTTTTCCTCTGGCTGTCCAAGCGCGGATATGCCGATCTGCCGCCGCAACGCGTAGGCGATTTCATCACCGGCTGCGCGCTGTTCGGCGTGATCGTTGGCGGGCGTCTCGGCTACGTTTTCTTTTACAAGCCGGAAATGTTGCGCGAGCCGTTGTCGATCTTGCGCGTTTGGGAAGGCGGCATGTCGAGTCACGGCGGGATGCTGGGCCTGTTGCTGTTCACGCTTTACTACGCGCGCCGTCACAAAATTTCGTGGTTGAACCTCGGCGACAATCTCGTCGTAACGGCGCCGATGGGATTGTTCTTTGGACGATGCGCGAACTTCATCAACGCCGAGCTGTACGGGCGGATCGCGAATGTTCCGTGGGCGATGCAATTTCCGAAGGAGCTGTTTGACCATCCGCAGGAGGCCGAGCGCGCAGTGGCGGCCTGCGCGCGAATCGATCCGTCGTTGACCACGCCGGATGCGATCATCGCCGCGGTGCGCAGTCAGCCAGAGGTCGCGAACGCATTGCGCTCAATTCTGTCGCCCCGACATCCATCGCAACTTTATGAGGCTTTCTTCGAGGGTGTCGTGTTGTTCGCAATTTTGTGGTTCGTGCGGACGCGCACGCGCCAACCGAACGGCGTTCTGACCGGCCTGTTTTTGATTTGTTACGCGATCTTTCGAATCGTGGTTGAAAATTTTCGCGAACCCGATGCTGAACTGATCGGATCGTTCACGCGCGGCCAATTCTTTTCGTTTTTCCTGGTCGCCATTGGTATTGCGTACATCATCGCGGCAAAGAGGCACCCCACGTTCCCAAAGGGGCAAATGGTCATTCCGAGCGAAGTCGAGAAATCCCGTGGCGAAACGTGAAAGTAGTTTTTGCGGGATCCTTAGACTCTGCTTCGCTGCGCTCAGGATGACAGCGCGTTTCGGGTGGCGTTTCCGCAAAACGGCGTTATTACTTATGCCGGTGACGCGGAAATGCTCGTTCCGGAAATCGTAGCGGCCGGCGGCGGTCTACTGTTTGCGTTCGATCACTCGACGATCGCAGGAAAAATTGTCCTCAGTTTTCTTGCTGTCGTATCGATTTTCAGTTGGTCGATTATGATCACGAAACTGCGCGTGATTCGTTTCGCGCGGAGACAGAACGCGCGATTCCTGGCTGCGTTTCACAAAGATCGACAGCCCCTTCGTCTGTTTGAGAAAAACGCGCGCTTTCCAGGTGCGCCCGTTTTCAATGTGTATCGCGCAGGGTGTGAGGAAATGACCTTTCATCTGCTCGGCTCGCCTGAAGTGGATGGCACCTTTCGCGCGCGGCTTGAAATCGCTGACAAGATTTCACCGGCGCAGATGGGTGCGGTCAACGCTGCCATGGAGCGCGCGGTGGGCGAGACAGCGCTTTCGCTCGAATCACAGATGATTCTGCTCGCTACTGCGGTGAGTGGGTCGCCCTTTTTAGGACTGCTCGGCACCGTCTGGGGCGTGATGGACGCGTTCACCGGTGTTGCTGAGGCGGGCTCACCCAACCTCGTGGCAATGGCGCCCGGTGTTTCTGGCGCGCTCATAACCACAGTCGTCGCGCTGTGCGTGGCGATCCCGGCAATGTTTGGTTACAACTTTCTCGTCACCAGCATTCGCGGGATCATCGTGGAGATGGACAACTTCGCCGCCGAGTTGGCATCTGAGTTCGAGCACAAGTACGTCGATCACGGCGCACGGGAATCGACCTTTCGCAGATGAGTAGCATGCTTCCCTGGTTCGGCATTGAGCGTTCGGCGTTGGGCGTTCGGCGTTTTCTGCAAATGTTTTTCAACGTGGAACGTCCAACGTCCAACTCCAAACGTCGAAGAAAGGACAGATGAGACGCTACTCGCAACGCCAGAATCTCTCCACATTGAGCGAGATCAATATCACGCCGCTGCTCGATCTCGCTTTTGTGCTGCTCATTATTTTCATGATCACTACGCCGCTGCTTGAAAGCAGTATGAATCTGGTGATCCCATCCAGCGGCACGAAGAATCCGCCCATCAACACGTCGCAAGTGCAAACGGTCTCAATCGATCGCACCGACGCGATCCGGTTCAATAATCAGGTGATGGACCTTGAAACTCTGACGACGCAGTTGGTGCAGTTGAAACAGACGAATCCGGATATCGCCATCGTAATTCGACCCGATCGGGATTTGCCGGTGCAAAAATTAATCGGAGTGATGGACGCGTTGCAACGCGCGGGGGTCACCAAGGTCGGTATCGCCACCAAAGCAGAAGCGAATTAAATGGCGAAAGGGCCGCCTTCGCAGAGATACGGTACGCCGAGCGGGCGTTTTTGGGTAAACGTCGTCCTGATCGCGCTGGCGCACGTCGCGCTTATCGCGGGACTGTTCCGCTGGAGTGTAGCAGCGAAGGCGTCATCGAATCCAGAAAGCATTGTGTGGTTGGGTGGCGCGGGAGATCTCTCGGCAGACGAATCGGAAAAACAGGAATCGCCATCACCAAAGCAGCCACCCGCTGCGACTGAATCCAGAGAATCGGAACAGGATGAACGCACAGCGGAAAAGCCCGTCGTAACAACCTCGAAGAGCGAAATCGAATTGCCATCGGCTACTCCGAAACCGACGGCAACAGCAACACCGCCGCCGAAGCCGAGTGCAACTCCTGCATCAAGAGCAAAAGTCACTCCGAAGCCACTCGCAAAGCCGACTCCCAAGAAAACACTGGTGGCGAAAGCTTCTCCAAAACCGGCGACGAAACCCAAGCCGAGCCCAGCAAAGGCGAACGCCAAGTCAGAGAAAAAAGACAAAATTACTCTGGCAAAAAAGGATTCCGCGTCTCAGATCGGAGGCGTGCAAAGCGGATCCTCGGCGAAGGCGGGCGGAAGCAGTGCGTCCGAATTTGGCTGGTACGGCGACATGTTGCATGATCGTTTTTACAGTGCCTGGATCCAGCCCACCACGAACGTCCCTTCGGGCGCAAAAATTTCAACACTCGTGAACGTGCGAATCGAAAAGGACGGCCGCGTTTCGAAATTCGAAATCGCCAAACCATCCGGGAACGCCACAGTGAATGAATCAGTGGCGGCGGTTGCGAAACAAATCAGCCAGGTTGATCCGCCGCCGACGGGACTAATCAAGGGCGACCACTACGACGTGAAAATCAATTTCGAACTGAATACCGAGCAGGGAGCGGCGAAATAATAACGATCTCCGCTGCGCGAAAAATTATCGCCGACTCTACAAAAGCGAGCGCATCGTCGGCGAGAGTTTCAAGGTTTCCGGCTGTCGCTTTAGGCGTCGCCCGAGTTCCTTCGAGATTTCGTCGCGCCAACGCGGAAACTGGGTCAGAACAGCAATGTGACGTTCATATGCAGCTGGATCGTTAAAGCGCGCGAACCACAGGAAAACATTTTCGACTTCCCGCACTGGCAGCGCGGGAAAAGTGTTCTTGCTGTGCTCGGTTACAAAATACGCCAGGACCGTTGCGCCTGAACCGATGACCGCCGGTTTCACTGTTTTCTCGAAGAACTGAGCGAAGGCTGCATCCACGGGTGCATCGAAATAATAGATCGTGGCCACGAGCAATTCGCTCCGCGTCTCGTTCGATCCAAGTCGAGGGCGCTCCCTGTTTCCGAGAGAAAATCCCGAAGTTGGCGTTGCGGGATGCAAGAGCAGCACATTATTGGAATCGATCATGGTGGCGTTCGCCGCTTCACGATGTGCCTTCCAGACAGGCCCGCCGTAAAAATCCTTGAGCGCCTGGGCGCGCGAAGGCATGTCTTTAAAACCTCTCAGCCAGACAAATCGGTTTGGATCATCCAGGTCCCGGAACTGACCGATGACCTTCATCCCGAGCGCTTCCTGCGATTCGACAAATTCCCGGTCGAACAGATCGATCAACACATCCCGCTTGCCGGGATGCAACGTGTATTGCCGCAGCTCAACGATCGGGCAGCAAGTCTGGATCGGCTGCGTGTCCGGATTTTCCATGGCGAAACCTTGCGCCGCGAATGGAACCGTCGCTATCAGGAATTTCAACGCGCGCAGCACCGACATCTTGGGATAGTGTATTCCGTAGGCCAAGCTTCGACTATCGATGAGCTTTCATATCAAAGAACTCATTCTAGACGGCGCAGACTTCAGCAAATACTCCGTTGAAGGTGGTAATAACTCCCTTCCAAATCTTTCCAAAATTAACGTATTCGTCGGAGCCAATAACTCCGGCAAGAGTCGCTTCCTTCGTCAAATCGCAACAATCGAAACCCTCGTTTTTGTACCGACAGTTGATCTCTCCGCGGCCGAGCAAGTTCGCAAGGACCTCGCGAGCGGGATTAAGGCGGTAGCAACGCGGCATCGAATTTCGGAGGCTGAAAATTTCGTTAACGAATCGCAGGGAATCCGATCTTTGCTTCCCGTTCGAGAAAATGAACAAATAATCGACCCTTTGCGACGGTTAGTAACGAAGGTTCTGGCTCAGGACACCAATGGTTTCACCGTAACGAGTAGCAGCGTCTCTGCCGACCACGGGACAATTCTGCGGGACCTGAAAGCGGCAGTTAGCGCAGCTTCCGCGTCGTTTGAAGACGCGATCAAAGGAATTCCAAATCATTTCAAATTTAAGCGAATCTATTTACCCACACTGCGTGGTCTCCGATCACTTGAAAGCGGAGATCGTTACGAGAAACGAACGAGGGAGGACTATTTTCCGAAAGCCAGCCACGTCGAGATATTCACGGGACTGACGCTCTATGAACAGATCAAACAATTGTTACTGGGCACCCTAGAACAACGCGAAACTGTGGCTGCATTTCAGGAGTTTTTAGGCGCCGCATTTTTCGAAGGCCAGCCGGTAGCACTAATTCCTAAATACGACCAGGACGTTCTCGATGTGAAGATAGGAGACGAAGCGCAGCGTCCGATTTATAGCCTCGGTGACGGAATACAGGCGATAATAACATTAACTTTCCCGCTGTTTCAGTACCAAGACGTCGATTTACTTGTTTTTATCGAAGAGCCAGAACTCTTCATGCACCCAGGGCTTCAACGATTGTTTGTTAATGTTTTGCTGAATTTTCCACGCGCTCAGTATTTCTTGGCAACCCACTCAAATCATTTACTCGACCTGACGCTCGATGTTGAGCAAATGGCAGTCTTTACTTTTAGGAAAGACCTCGCGGGAGAAGGGCAGCGCGAAAAAGATGCTCACATTACCATTCAAAACGTCAGCAACGAAGATGAGCGCAGCTTACAATTACTCGGAATACAAAACTCGTCTGTGTTCCTGTCGAACTCTACAATTTGGGTCGAGGGAATTACGGATCGGCGGTACGTCTCTCATTATCTAGACTTGTATCAGAATTATCTTCGAGACGAGTCTGAATCGAACTCATTACGAGCTCCTCGGCGATATCGCCAAGATCTGCAATACTCCTTTGTTGAATACGCTGGAGCAAACATCACTCACTTCTCTTTTCTCGAAGCGGAAAGCGATGCCATCGTTGTTGATCGGCTTTGCGCTAAGCTGTTTCTTCTAACCGATAAAGACGACGAGAAAAAGGGCGGTAAGGAAGAGCGACAGGCAGCACTTAAGGAAAAATTAGAAGAGAGGTACTTCTGTCTCGAATGTAGGGAAATCGAGAACCTACTTACTCCAGCGGTCATATCCGCGGTGATAAAGACCTATGAAGGAGCAGACGCTGAACTAAAACCCTTTGATCAAAATGACTATCGCGATAAACCGCTCGGCAAATTTATCGAAGACAGCGTTCTTTCGAACAAAAAAAGGCGAGGGTCGTACCAAGACAAAAGCGGCACGATCTCTGATAAGGTCACCTTTTGCCAAAGAGCCCTGGAGAATCTTCGTCGGTATGATGACCTCTCGCCAGCCGCCAAACTCTTAACCGAAACGATATATAAGTTTATTCAGTCGAGAAATTCTTAGCTATGCCGCGAACTTTTCCTCAATCAAGCGATGCAAATGCTCAGCTATCGCTGGATGATCGAGGCGTTGGATGACTTCGTCCAAAAAGCCGGTGACTAAGAGGCGTTGGGCGACTTTTGTGGGAATGCCGCGTGTGCGCAGATAGAAGAGTTCGTCTTCGTCGATCTGGCCAGAGGTTGCGCCGTGAGTGCAACGGACGTTGTCGGCTAGGATTTCCAAGCCGGGCATTGAGTTGGCTTCGGAATCGTCGCTTAAAAGGAGATTGCGAACCTTTTGATATGCGTCAGTGAAATGAGCATGCGGTTCTACGCGGATGAGCCCACCAAAAGTCGTGCGAGCGCGATCGTCGAGCGCGTTTTTGTAAAGCAAGTCGCTCGCCGTGCGCGGCGAGATGTGGTCCTGCAAGGTGCGTGCGTCGAATTCCTGCTGGTGTTTCGCCACGGCGACAGCGAGCAAATCGCTGCGGCCCCCTTCGCCAATGAGACGGCTCAGACTTTCGAACCGCGAATACTTACCGCCCAGATGTAAATTCAGGCTCATCGCAGAGGCATCGTGATCGACCGTCGTGGAGTTCATTTGTAATGCGATCACGTTACTGCCCCACTCCTGCGCGCACACGTATGTCACCTTCGCTCCAGGTCCTGCGATGAGATCGTTGACGCCACAGGCGAAGCCTGGGGCCGTTCTGCTGCACGATCGGAAATGTTCGATTACCGTGACCTTCGCTAACTCATCGGCCACGAGGAGCAGGTGCGGGAACACCGACATGTTATCGTGGCGTAGCCAATGGAAGATTTCGATCGGCAATTCGATCTCCAGTCCGCGCGGAACGAACAGGAATGTTCCCGTCGAAACGAGTGCTTTGTGTAACGCGGCGAACTTGGCCGAGCCGAGCGTTGCCTCCGTCGACATGAAATATTTCCGGAAGACATCGGCGTGCTCGACCATGGCACGTTCAAGCGGTTGAAAAATTACGCCGCGCTTTTTCAGGTCTTCAGAAACGACGTCGCGCTCGATGAGCTGATCGTTGGCGAAGATCATTCGACCCGCGTACTCGTCGAGACCACGGGAATACTTCAGAACATTGTTGCGGTCGTCTTCGGATAGCGGCGGGCTTATTCGAAACAGCGCCAGATCGAGAAGACCGACATTCGAGAATCGCCATGGTTGATCTTTTCGCGTCGGGTTCGGCAACGTTTCGAATTGTTGCCACGCTGCGCGCTGTTGATCACGAAACCAATCTGGAAAATCGCGCGATTCGCTCGGGCCGGAGAGAATCGGTGCTGCTTGCTCTTGATGTGTGACTAGCGACATCTGGAACTTACTTGTAACGCAGCGGCGATCACAGACCGCCGCTGCAGAAAGAATTCGTCAAACGCGACGGTTACCCGACCGAGCCTTCCATCTCCAGCTCGATCAGCCGTTTGAGCTCGACGCTGTATTCCATTGGGAACTGGCGGACGAGATCGTTAACGAAACCGTTCACGCTCAAACTCATGGCCTGCGCCTCGCTCAAACCGCGCTGTTGCATATAAAAAATTTGTTCCGAGCTGACCTGGCTGACGCTGGCTTCGTGCTGCACGGCGTTGCCAGTGCCGCGCACGGTGATCGCCGGATAAGTGTCTGTGCGCGACGTCGAGTTGATAAGCAACGCGTCGCACTCGGTGTTGTTCTTGCAATTCTTCAGATGCTTCGGCACGTGCACCAAACCGCGGTAAGTGGCGCGACCTTTGCCAATCGAGATCGATTTGGAAACGATGTTGCTGGTCGTTTCATCGGCGGCGTGAATCATCTTTGCGCCGGTGTCCTGATGCTGGCCGTCATTGGCAAGCGCGATGGACAAAACTTCGCCGCGCGCCTTTCGACCTTTCATAACAACACCGGGATACTTCATCGTGAGGCGAGAACCGATGTTGCAATCAATCCATTTCACCTCGGCGTTTTCATGCGCGAGCCCGCGTTTCGTCACGAGGTTGAAAACGTTTGAAGCCCAATTCTGAACGGTGATGTACTGAATCTTCGCGCCCTTAAGCGCGACGAGTTCGACCACAGCGCTGTGCAGCGTTGGCGTATTAAATTTCGGCGCAGTGCAGCCTTCCATATAAGTAACTTCCGAGCCCTCGTCCGCGATAATCAGGGTGCGCTCGAACTGGCCAAAGTTTTCCGCGTTGATCCTGAAGTATGCCTGCAGCGGGTGCTTCACTTTCACTCCGGGCGGGACATAAATGAATGAGCCGCCACTGAATACAGCTGAATTCAGCGCGCTGAATTTGTTGTCGCCAACCGGAATGACTTTGCTGAACCATGGCCGGAAAATTTCCGGATAATTCTTGAGCCCCTCTGTCGATCCGACAAAAATGACGCCTTGTTCGCCGACGGCTTTCTTGATGTTTGAATAGACAGCTTCGCTGTCGAACTGCGCTTCCACACCGGCGAGGAATTTGCGCTCCTGCTCGGGAATGCCAAGCCTCTCAAATGTGCGCTTGATGTCATCTGGTACTTCCTCCCAACTGCGTTTCGTCTCGGTCCCTGGGGAGAGATAGTAACGGATCTTGTCGAAATCGATGGCTTCGAGATCCTTGCTCGCCCAGTGCGTGGGGAGCGGTTTCTCCCAGAATGTCTTCAAAGCGCGCAAGCGGAACTCGCGCACCCAATCCGGGTCCTCTTTGACGTCCGAGATGTAGTGAACAGTCCGCTCGCTCAATCCGGCGCCAGCATCGCGCACGTGAACTTCCGGGTAAGAGAAATCGCCCTTACCGCGATCGATATTGATGGCTGTCGTTTCGGTTTTCATTTGTTGTTACCTCGTAAACGCCGCTTCGCGGGCTCCCTCGCGTGTCCAGTCGTAACCTCTTTCCTCGAGCTCCAGAGCGAGTTCTTTTCGCCCACTCCTAACGATTCGCCCTCCTACCATCACATGGACGTAGTCGGGAATGATGTAGTTCAGGAGCCGCTGATAGTGCGTGATTAACAGTATCCCAAGGTTCGGCCCGCGCAACGAATTGACCCCGTGCGCTACGGTCTTGAGCGCGTCAATGTCAAGGCCGCTGTCGGTCTCATCGAGCACGGCGTATTGCGGCTCGAGCACAGCCATTTGCAGAATTTCCGCGCGCTTTTTTTCGCCGCCGGAGAAGCCCTCATTGACCGAGCGCGAAGTAAACGAACGATCCATGCCGAGCAGTTCCATTTTTTCGTACAGCCTGGCGTAATAGTCAGTGGCCTCCAATTCTTCGCCTTCCGGCAGACGCGCTTGCAACGCCGCCCGGAGAAAATTGGCAATGGTCACGCCCGGGATCTCGCTTGGATACTGGAACGCCAGAAACAAACCGCGTCGTGCCCGTTCATCCGGCTCAAGTTCCAGAAGATTTTCACCGTCCATCAAAACCTTTCCCGCGATTACGCGGTAATCGGGATGCCCCGCCAACACCTTGGCCAGCGTGCTTTTCCCCGAGCCGTTCGGGCCCATCAATGCGTGCACTTCGCCTCGCGGAACACGCAGGGTCAGGCCGCGCACAATTTCCTGATCGCTTACGGCGACGCGTAGATTTTCTACTCTCAATTCGTTCATAAAGCCGGACCCAAACTATACCTTAGTTCGGGGGATTTGCGAACCGCGTAAAGGCTTCGCCTCACGCGGCTCGAACAAACAGAAGCGATCGCGAACTATTTCGTTTTGCGCCAGATGACGTCTTCGTTGTTACGACGGTCGATCAGCGCGTCGACTTTGCCGTTGGCAGCGTAACGGAACAGAATTCTGCCTTCGACGCCTGTGCGGAAGAAAAGCTCTGATGTCTCCGGCAGCAGTTGCTCTTTTTTGCCGTTTCGTTCAATGAATAGCTTATCGCCTTCACCAGTGACCGATCTTGGTTGGCCAGGCGCCAGTTCGTACGTGCCAATGAAGTCGGCGAACTTTTTCGGGTCGGCTTTTCCTACCGCGGGATCTTCATAGTAACGATGTGCCTGACTGGCGATGATCTGCCAATTACCGTCGCGTTGAAGCCACGTGTCAGTGATGTGATAACGCGCTTTCAGATTTTGCCCGAAGATCGTCTCGGTCTCGTCCGCGTCGTAACTGAGTATCGCCGTGTTCCCGATGACCCGGCTCTGAGCGTTCTCAACTTTAATCGTTCCGGAATATCCGGCTGGCAGCGGTGTGATGTCGGCGATCAGTTTCGGCTTGTCGAAAACGCGTCCTTTTTCGTCGGCGAAAATGCAGTCGTCGGCGAAATACTTTTTCCACGGCACCTGGTTGCCGGGCACCACTGCATCGTAAAGCTCCTGGGTGCGTCGGACCAGTTCGTCCTGCGTAATGGGAACATCTGCGGCGCAGACGATGGTTGCAGCGGACAAAAATTTAATAAGCGCGAGTTTCATAGCGAAGGATGAAGTAAGAACCAGACATCAGAAACAGAAAAGCGAATCAGGAAGTTAGGAACACGGGAAAGAAATACAGCCATTTCAATTTCCCTCTTTTTACCGCGGGATTGCAAAACTCGGGCGAATTCGGTAACACGGCACTCTATGAAACCAACAACACTCCTCTTCCTCAGCAGTATCGCCGCTGGATGCACGGCCCTTTTAATCAGCTGCGCCAGCACGCAGACCACCACACAAAACAGAGAGAACATGCTCGTGGCCTCCGGATTTAAGGTCATCACTCCCAAAACGGCCGCCCAAAAGCAAAAGCTCCAAAATCTTCCGGCCGGGAACGTCACCATGGTGAAAAAGGGTAAGAAAACGTATTACGTCTTCCCGGACCCGGCTCACAATCAGGCTTACGTCGGTGGACCCAAAGAGTACCGGGCCTATCAACAGCTCCGCGCCGACAAGAAGCTCGCCAGGGAAGATCTCCAGGACGCCGAGATGTATCAGGACTCGACGATGGAATGGAGTATGTGGGGAGGTGGCGAAGGAGTGTGGGGACCGATGGGAGGACCAGCACCATTTTAAAACAAAGCCGACCGTTCGCGCACACCTGAGAAATCAAAAGCAGTTGTAGGGCGAGTTCTATCAGGGCGTTCCTGTCGCTGTGCCCCGGCGAGTTGGGCGTTGCAGCGAACAGTCGTGGAAAACTGAATGAACGAGACGGCGCAGTCGAGACATTCAATCAAGCCGATGCTGGAGCGGCTCAGATTCCGACGCTTCTCCACCGTGCAACTTCTCGTTGCTCTCGTCGTTCTCCTGATCTCTGCGCCTTTCGTTGAAGAACTCGAAGGCGGCCATCTCATTCTGTCGGTTTTATTTTCGTTGGTCCTGCTCGCCGCGGTGTTTGCCGTCGCGGATCGGAAGCGCACCCTAGCCATCGCGGTCGTGCTCGCGGTTCCAGCTATCACGGCCAGATGGATCAACCAGTTTCGACCGGACCTGGTTCACCCGGCCGTTTTTCTCGTCTGCGCACTTCTCCTGTTGGCGTTTGTGATCGCGAATCTGCTGCGATTCACTCTGCGCGCGTCTGTCGTCACCGTAGAAGTGCTTTGTGCCAGCATTTCGGCTTACCTTATGCTGGGCTTGATGTGGACGGTCGCGTACTGGCTGGTGGATCAGATGACGCCTGGCGGAGCGTTTTCTTTCAATACGGAGAGAGGCGTACACTCGATGAACGGATTCACTGGATTTTACTTTAGCTTTATCACCCTGAGCACTGTCGGCTATGGTGACATCACTCCGGTTTCACGAGTTGCGCGCTGGCTCGCGGCAATGGAAGCGATAACGGGTCTGCTTTATGTGGCGGTCCTGATCGCTCGGCTTGTTTCACTTTATTCCGCAGCGAAATCCGATGATTCCTGAGCAATCTGTTTAATCAGTTTGACAGCCGCGCCGAGCGATGCCCTTGAATTTCTCGACGGTACCCACATAGCCCTAAAGTCTTATAGGAAAACTTGCTGCGCGCAGAATACTTGTTCGCTATCATCGCCAACCGTCTGAACACGCCGGACGCTTATGAAGCTTGAAGACACAAAGATATCCATTCGCCTGATCGCCGGGGTAACATGTCTTGCGTTTTTGGCCAGCTGTGCGACGGCGCCGCAGACAGCGCGCGGGCCCGAATATGCGCCGACCGCGGGCATCATGAGCCAGGCCCGCTCGGCACAAGTGCCGGTTGAGACACGCGCTGCGAATTATTTGCAGGCTGCTGCCGTAACCGCTCCGCTGCTCGGCAGCGGAACTCCGCCCACGCCAGCAGTAAATACTTACAACGCAGCTGCGGCAGAACTCACTCTCCTCCTTCGCTCGGCTGAAGGAGGACGTTTATGGGACCACCGGCTCACACTCGCTGACAAGAACAAAAGCTACCACTTACGTCTTGAACCTGGCAGACCCGCTTCGATCTGGGCGCCGGATTTCTTCACGTCACTTGAGGCTCCTAATCACATCAAACATGCATTGATCAAAGAGGATGTAACCCGAGACGGTGTCGGTGGCGCCTTGGTTGGAATCCGATCGGTCACACCACGAGAACAATTTGCGCCACCTAAAGGAACGACTTCAGCGATCACCGCCACTCTCGATTTTAACGGGTCCAATGCTGTCCTGGCCTTGCGACAACCGAGCAGTGACCCTTTTGCACGGGTAGAGGGAAAGACGCGGCCTCTCGCGGCAGACTTTTCGGCACCCATCTCCTACTTTCAGCCGCCAAAGAACCTTCTTCTTTTCGGAATGATGGGCACCTTGAGTGGCACCAATATGATGGATAAAACCGGGCTGTACTTTCTTGAGCCGTACGATCCGAGTCGAATTCCACTCGTTTTCGTCCATGGACTCATGTCGACTCCGTTTACGTGGGTTAAAACCATCAATGGCCTTCAACAAGACGCTGAGATACGCAAACGTTATCAACCCTGGGTGTTCGGGTATCCCACGGGCAATCCGATCCTTTATTCGGCGCTGCAGTTGCGCGAGGAGCTGGCCAAAGTGGACAAGCTTTATCCAAACCACCTCCCGTACGTTGTCGTTGGCCACAGTATGGGGGGCATGTTGACTCATGCACAGGTCACCACGGTCACCCGCTCGATGTGGGAGAACGATAAAAATATGGGATCACTCGCCAAAAGCATTTTCGCCAACAACTCAAGTGATAGTCTGATTGCGCGGGCTCTGACTTATCGCGCAAATCCGCGAATCAAACGTGTTGTGTTCATTTGTACTCCGCATCGCGGGAGCGACATGGCCAGCGGCGGATTGGGTAGCTTTGGCATTAGCTTGATCAAGCTTCCGTTCCAGCTGCTTACTACCATGAAGAACGCGCTGACGAGCGCTGAACTTGTGCAATTGACCGGAAGTGCCAAACGCTTTCCGAACAGCGTCTGGGGGCTGAAGCCGACGAATCCATCGTTCCCAGTGGTTAATGAACCGCCGATGAGTGCTCCGTATCACTCCATCATTGGCGATCGCGGCAAAGGAGACTGTCCGAACTGCTCTGACGGCGTCGTGCCGTATTGGAGCTCGCATCTCGACGGCGCGAAATCCGAACGCATTGTCCCCGGTCCGCATGGCTCGGCCGAACTACCGCAGACTATTGTCGAGCTTGATCGCATTCTGCGTTTACATCTCGGAATCTCTTCGGCCTCAAAAGCCAGTGTCGCTCAGGCGGCGCGTTGAGACAGGCGACAGCTCGGGCCGCTTTGGGTGTGCGCTGCGCAAGCAGCTACAACGTCACTGGCTGAAGAAGCTGGAACTGCATCAAGGTTCCCGGGGTAATCATTAACGTACCGGCTGTATGGCCATACTGCGCTTGACGCGCCGTCACCGGCGGGCTTCCGGGCTGGAAAGTATTCGTTTTCACTGCGACGTTGCGGCCGTTCACCGAAACAGATGTGAGTTCCACAGTCAGCGGATCGTTCTTGCGCGGATTGGAACGTGACGACGCGATCTTTCCGAATACTTTGCTTCCAGCTTTCATTAGAACGTGCCCCTTGACGGAGACATCCTGAGCGAGTTTCGCCTCGAAGCTTCTGCCTGCCACAGTCTTCGAGCTGAAGGCGCTAACAGTGCTTACTGCGATTGTTGTGCCGGCTGGGAGCGTAGCCGCATTCAAACATGAAGCGGCGACGCAAGCGCAGACGACGGAGATAATTGCAATGACTTTTGTTGGTTTCATATTCTTCTAAGTTGTGAACTGAGTTTTCAATCGGGTGTTTCGTAAGGCGGCTCGTCTGTTGCAATAGGGGTCGTTTGCATCGGCGGGTTGATTAGCTGGAAAACAATGGCTGCCAGAACAGCAGCAGCCAAATCGGCCAGCAAATAGATCCAAATGTTTGCCCAAGTTGAAATACCCAGGATGCAGATGCCGAAAGCGACTGCGGGATTGAATGCACCGCCTGAAATATCGCCGACGGCAAATGCGCCGGTCATCACGGTCATGCCGATCGCGAGGCCATAAAATGAATTTCCTGAAGTGCCTTCCGCAGTGGCGGCGTTCAACACCACATAGACAAGCGCAAATGTGAAAAGAAATTCCGCGAGCAGCGCCGGACCAACATGCGGCGCGATTGGAGTGACAGCCACTCCCGCCCGGAGGACCTTACTTACGATCACCGCCGCGAGTGCGGCACCGGCGAACTGTGCCACCCAGTAAGGCACCACGTCGGTCGCATTCACCTTGCCACGGATCAGGACGCCGAGCGTGACTGCTGGATTATAATGTGCCCCTGAGATGTGGCCGCCGGCGAAAACCATCACCATCAGCGCTGCGCCGATGGCGAGCGGCGCGATGACCCCCGCCCCAGCGCCAATTCCCGTGCAGCCAATTGTCAGGACAAGAAAGAACGTTCCGATGAATTCGGCGATATACTTGTTCATAGGCTAATCGTTAGCTGATAGAGCTTAAAAAAAGCAAGACACATCAACAATGGGACTTTGGTCTTATAGGTTGAGACAACAGGGAACGGTGAAGGCGGAACATCCAGGGCGCAATCGACGCGTAATGTTTTCTCGCCAAGGGTGCGAATCGACTTTCAGGCCACTAATTTTATCCAAATAAAGAGCAGAATTATTGCGCCAATGATCGACATGACGAAACCGGCCGGATGAAACGCCGCACCGGGCTCCGGCTTGGAAAACAACCGGCCGATAAGCCCACCAACGATCGAGCCACCGATTCCGAGTAGCGCGGTCATTATGAGCCCTAGATGCTGCGCGCCCGGCATTATGGCCCGCGCGATCAAACCGATGATGAACCCGATAATGATGGACCAAATGATGTGTAGCATAGGTTTATTTTGGTTAGGCCGAAGATTCTAGCATGTCCGTCAAGAAGAAGTCTGCAGGGAAGAATGACACGTCGTTTCTGCTTTGGTATTCATGCGGCAAATTTCATCTTTCGGATCGCGCACCGCTGCGGTATTCTGTCCAGTCGACTGTTTAGCGCCTAGTTCATCTGCACTCGCAACCAACAACCAAAGGAGGAAACAGGTTATGGGTTTATTCGATTCGATACTTGGCGCAGCTAGAGGAGAAGGCGGTGCATCTGGTCAGGCGAATCCGCTGATAGGAATTGTAGGCGGTCTCCTCGCGCAGAGCGGGGGGTCTGCAGGGTTTGGCCAATAAATTTGGACAGAGTGGCCATGGAAACGCGTTCCAATCGTGGGTTGGAATGGGCGAAAACCAGCCGATCTCTAGCGATCAGGTTCAAAACGTGCTCGGCTCAGAGCAGGTCAATGCGATCGCGACCAGAATGGGAGTTGATCCGGCTATGGTGTCAACATTCCTGGCTGAGTACCTGCCAAAGATCGTCGACAAGTTAACGCCAGCTGGAAAAATCGATCCCGCTGCGGACCATCAGCAGGGGACTGGCGGCTTTGCTTCCATCGCTCTTGCAAAGCCTCAGTGGCCAATCGTCCGGCGGCCGGTCCGCCCAGGCTTAGCCTCCGGACAGTACGGGCCTTGTGTATGTAGAGGCGGTTGTGCCAACCGCCTGGGAATGGCTTCGGTGCTCGACACAAGCACCTCTACAACGAACGCATTCGAAGACAGTAAATTGAGCAGTTCAACCTGCCTCTGTTTGCTCGCGTTCCGTTGTTAACCGCTCGAGCGGCACGGCGAGCCAGTCGGCTGCTTCCTTTCGATCTTTGAAGGTTCGTACATGGATTGGCGAACCCTGAGTCAGCAAGGCATGCAACCGAGCGTAATGAATTATAGCTGCATCGGCGGCGAGAATTGCCGACTTAACCGGTGGATGGCCCGAGTAGGAAAGGCGTCGACAGAGAGAGACTTGAATGACGTATTTGAAGTTAAGCTCAACTTCGTCGGCCCCTAGAGTGTCGGAAAATCGATCGAACGGCTTCTGGAGCTTGGCTTCGAGATCTTCGAGAACGTCCACAACTTTTTTAACAGCCGCCTCGTCGATCACACCGCGCGGTCGATAGATGAGCAGATGGAGATCGTCGTGGAATTCGAGTTCAGGTGGAAGTTTCATCGTTCGTTAACAGCAGATCCGTTTTGTTAATTGCCGCTCTCGTCTGTTGCTCACGCGGAATTTTCAGCGAGCCGTTCCAGCGCAACCCCCAGCCATTTCGCGGCCTCTTCTCGTTGTTGGAATATTCGAACATTGATCGGCGATCCCTGAGTGATTATGGCATGTAACTGGCAATAATGGACAATCGTGGAGTCGGTCGCCAGAATCGCCGATTTCACCGGCGGACGATCCTCATAGGAGAGAACTCGATGGAGAGAAATCTGAATTACGTATCGGAAATTCAGCTCGACCTCATCGTGACCCAAGGTATCGAAGAATCGATTGAAAGGCTCCTTCAATTTGGCTTCTAAGTTTTCGATAATATTAACGATCTTGTTCACTGACGCCTCGTTCATCAAACTGCGCGGTCTGTAGATGAGCAGGCGAATGTCTTCGTGAAATTCGATGTCAGGCAGGGGCGTCAGCACGCGTTACTTTCGTTCAGGCGATTTGTAAGGTTCCCTCTTTTGAATCGGCCGCCAAAGGCGAATATCAAACTTCAAGTCAATGCGTCGTGTAGCCACCATCGATGACAAACGTCTGGCCAACAGCGAACGAGGCGAAGTCGGAACAAAGAAATAGAACCATGCCCGCTATTTCTGCCGGCTGCGAGACACGGCCAATCGGCGTGTTCGCGATGAAATGCGCGTTCATATTTGGATCATCGAACCAGGCTTTCGTCATTGCGGTATTCACTAGGCCGGGCGCCAGCGCGTTGATGCGAACACCCTCATTTGCGTATTCGACGGCAGCCGCTTTGGACAACCCAATGACGCCATGTTTGGCGGCGATATAGGCGCTGATCCCCGGCTCTGCGATCAGGCCTGCGATCGACGCGTTATTCACGATTGCGCCGCCACCGCTTCGAAGCATATGCGCGATCTCGTGCTTCATGCATAGAAATACGCCCTTTAGATCGACAGCCAACGTGTTGTCAAAAGTCGACGCGTCCATCTCAACAAGGGTTACCGTCGGAGGCAGAACGCCGGCGTTGTTAAACGCGCAATTCAATCCGCCGTAAGTCTTGATTGCTGTCGCAATCAAATTTTTCACGTCGCCTTCGTCGCGAACATCGGTCTTGACGAAAATAGCGTCACCTTGCTCCCGTTTGATCGTCTCTACCGTCTCGACGCACGCTGGGTTGTTGTCGCCGATAACAACCTTCGCACCATGTTGCGCGAACAGAAGCGATGTGGCCTTGCCTATTCCACCGCTCCCTCCGGTAATCAGGGCAACCTTCCCAGCAAAATTAAATGAGAATGTATTCACGCGTTCGCCGCGCCAATTGGAAACTTCGGATTTGCGCCAAAGTTGAACTATATGCTGAAGTTCGTCTTCTCAATTTATTCCGATTTTCTTGGGATGTTCCTGAACCGCGACCGACAAGACGCAGGAGACTGTGGCGACTAGCTTGGCAAGAACAGCGCCTGCGATTGTTTCATGCGGTTTGTAATCAGTTTCATTTTGTTCGTCTGATCGAATCGCGGCACGCATCTCGCTGAGCCGGGCTTGATGTGGCCGGGCCAGCGGATCATGCACGGAACGCGGAAGGCGCCATGTGTGGTTGGTTGCAGAGTCAGTCGAAACCGCACTTTAGTTAACTAGCTCACTTCAATAACGCGATCTCCCCACGCTCAATCCAATTCGCGTCGTGCCATCACCATATTCGTTTGTGTCGTTCGAGGTGACTCCATGCAATAGCGGCACTTTCTATGGGGATGGATCGGTAACGTGGATCCGACCTGCGCTCTGCGTCACTGATGCGAATGTGTTGGGCACGATCAGTATCAATTCTGTCCCGGTATTCAGATCCAGAAGCCCGGGCAAGAACGAATGGCTTACGCCAACCGACCTCATCTATGATAAGACCGCCAGTGTCATACGGCGCGAGGAAAGCAAATTGGCTGGGATTACCGATTCGTTTCAAACGATAGCCATGCGCAATCTGCTTCGAATCGGAATCAAACAGGTCACCTTCGCATGAGCAAAAACAAACAAGCAGCGCCAGAAATACGACACGCCAGAAGTTGTGAAACAAATTGTTGCTCCACATTTTCGCGCCGAGCCTACGCGGGACGAGGATGATTACTCGGGCCCAACCTGCGCCAGCGTATCACGCACGGTGGCGATGAATTTTTCATCGTCGAACGGTTTCATGAAAAATGCGACAGGACCAATGGCCATAGCTGTGGCGCGCGCGGCCAAATCTTCGCGCGCAGTGATGACGATCACTTTAGTACGCGGTGAGATTGCGCAGAGGCGCGCCAGAAGTTCCAAACCAGTGACGCCATCCATCCAGATGTCAGTCACCACTACAGGCACATGATGAGTGCTGGCATGAGCCAGAAAATCTTCCGCTTTACTGAAGGGGCGAACCTTGAATCCTTCGGACGCGAGCAGGTAATGCATCGATTTGAGGACGGAAGGATCGTCATCCACGATGCAGACCTCATTCGCTTGCGCGTCAGCCAATTCGCTCATGCCGCCGCCTTGCTTTTTTGCACTTCTCCGCGCGCGGCAGGAAGGCGAACAACCATGCATGCGCCGCGATCAGGGGCATTCTCGCCGCTAATCGTGCCGCCGTGCGCCTCAATAATTGACCGAACGATGGCGAGACCCATACCCATTCCTTTTTGTTTCGTGAAAAAAAAGTGATCGAAAACTTTGTCCGGGCGATCCTTTGGCAGTCCCATTCCGAAATCGCGCACTATAAATTCAGCGACGTCGCCTTTATCGGAGCGCGTACTGACAATGACACGCCGTTCTGCCGGCGGAAGTGCTTCCATAGCGTCGAGTGCGTTAATGATCAGGTTCAGCAACACCTGTTGAATTTGAACAAGTGTTCCCTGCACTCCAGGCACGTTGGGGTCGAGCTCAGTCGTGACAACACTTTCGCGATTCAATACGTCGGAGCTGACGAGCCGCACGGTATCAGAAATGATCGCATTGAGATTCAACAGCGTCTGCTCGCTGGTTTCTTTGCGCACCAAACTTCGAATCCCGCGCATTACTTCTCCGGCACGCTGGCTGTCCGCAGCGATCTCCTCCAATAATTCCCGGAGCAATACAGGATCGATATTTCCACGGTCGAGAAAACGACGCGCCGCAGAGGCTTTGTTCGAAATTGCAGTCAGAGGCTGATTGATTTCATGCGCAAAGGACGCAGTCATTTCGCCCATTAACGCCACACGATTACGATGCGCCATTTCTTCGCGTTGAACCAGAAGCTGAAGGGCGGCCTGCTTTTGCGCACTCACGTCAAGCGTTACTCCAATGGTTTCTAAAATGTTGCCGTGTTCATCTCGCAAACAGCGTCCACGCATAATCACCCAACGCGTTTTTCCGTATGGCAAAAGAAGGCGATGCTCGGTCTCAAACGCTCCACGCAAAGCACAGGCACGATCGTACTCGGCTTTCACTGCGGCTCGTTCATCGGGGTGAACCCGTGAAAGAATCAAATCACAGGTCAAAGGCAGGTTGGAGTCGAAGCCATAAATGCGACGTCCCTTATCACTCATCCAAGCGTCGCCTTCCGGATACAAAACCCAGAAAGCAAGATCGGCCGACTCAGCAGCCACGCTGATACGGGCATCACGCTCCCGCAGAACCTCGTGCTGCCGCTGACGATCAATCGCGATTCCAGCTATGTGGGTTGCGATATTGGTCAGCCGATCTTCCTCCGGACGCGGTCCTCGTTTTTCCTGGCGATACATTGCGAACGATCCAAGCACCTCGCCCTGTGGAGAAAGAATTGGGGTGGACCAGCACGCCCTCAGTCCGCAGATCCTCGCGAGATCGCGATAATCCCTCCAGAGCGGATCGGTCATGACGTTAGTCACAATGACTGGCTTGCGTGTGAACATCGCAGTGCCGCAGGAACCGTTGCATGGCCCGATCGGTGCTCCGTCCACCGCTTTCACATAAGCTTCGGGAAGATTCGGCGCCGCGCCATGACGCACGTGTTTCCCATCGCGGTTCAAAAGGAGGATGGAACAACGTAGTCCTTCGGCCTGCCCTTCCATAAGCAGAACAAGGGTCTTGAGTACCTCTGATAACGGCGCGTCGGCCGCGATCATTTCCAAAACTCGACTTTGACCGGCGCGAAAAAATTCTTCCTCTTTGATTTGAGTGATGTCCCGGCAAACGATGACGCCGCCTAACAAATCACCGTCAGCGCCGCGCAGCGGACGACCAATGATTTCCGTCCAGAGTCCGTGTGGCGCCTTTTCGTGTCGGACAAACATCTCAATGTTGTCGACTTCCTCACCACGAATCGAGCGCGTCATGGGCAATTGATCGTGCGGAAATGGGGTGACCTTGTCCGGCAGATATAGTCCGTAATGCTGCGGCCATTCGACTAGCGGCATTTCCATTGCACCTTTTCCAAACATGCGCTCCGCCGCCGGATTGAAGACGAGAAAGTTATTCTCCTTGTCGGCGACGATGACGGCATCGCCCATGTTCGACAAGATGGAGCGCAGGATTTCGTTGGTACGGGAGAACTCGGCAGTGCGGCGCGTTACTTTTTGCTCCAACTGGTCCCGACTCTCGCGTAATGCCTGCTCCAACTCCCGTTGCTTGGTGATGTCGGTGTTAGTTCCAAACCAGCGCGCAACTTTGCCCTCCGCATCGAAGATGGGAAGTGCACGCGAAAGGAACCATCTGTATTCACCGGTTTTACTCCGTAACGGGAAGGTGTCCTCCCAAGGTTGGCCGGTCGCAAATGCGACCTTAATACGTTCAACCACTCGACCCACTTCGTCCGGGTGATGGACCTTCTGCCAACCCCATCCTTTCATCTCCTCGAGCGTCGTTCCGGTGTAATCGTACCAGCGGTCGTTGTACCAGAAAATGTAACCTTCGCTGTCGGCCATCCAGGCGAGCTGTGATATGGAGTTTGCCAGAGTCCGGAACTGACCGCTCTCTGGCCGCCGCCTCCGCGTGCGTGGCGCGATGAAGCAAATCTAATTGGCCCGCGACTGATGCGATCACGTTTAGCAAGCGCTCATTTTGGGCGCGCGACTCGCGCATAAAAAATTCGAGGACTGCGATAACCTTTTTGCCTGAGAGAATCGGAATTCCAACACCGGTCTTCAAACCTGCGGTCCGGGCGGCAGTCGATCGCGGAAAATTAGGATCATCAGTGACGTTCTCAACCCAGGCTGGTCGTTTCGATTCCCACACGCGTCCGGGAAGTCCAACGCCGGGTTTAAAGTGAAGTCCCTCAGAGACGGCCCTGAACTGTCCGAGTTCGCCATCACCGCAATACCACGCCGAACGGAATTCGAGATCCGTTCCATCCTGATTTGGCACCCACGCGTGTCCCACAACCCAGCCCGTCTTCTCGCAAACGTCGCGAAGCACAACTTCCAAGGCCGATGATAGATCCTCGGCTGTCGTCAATTCCGTTGTGATCGTTTGGAGCAAACTAAGTTGCTCTTCACTTTCGTGGCGCTTCTGTTCCGCGCTTTGAGACGGGTTAATTTTTTTACGATCGCTGTTCATAATCGTAGGCAATGTTGGATTCCGGACGATCGATGGAACCTTAAGTAATTTTCCTCAACCCCGTTATTGGACTTTAGGCCTATAGCCAAGAAGTCAAAGGTGGGTGGGATTCAGTCGTTTGACTACGGGTGCCACTCAAAATGGCCTTTTTGCGAACCGCCAAAGGTAATCACTTGGCTACGATTTGTGATGGGGATTTCACGCAACGAAACCCGAGATGGTTCGTCCCGGTGTTCACTTCGCCTTTGCCGCGCGTGCCGACGATGTAGCGAGAACAATATTGCTCATTGCAAAGAAACGACCCACCGCGATGGACCCGCTTCTTCTCGTTAGGCTCAGCGGGATCAAATGGCGAATCCGGCCCTTGTGGATTGCGCGCCACTTCGCCTTTGTCTGCGAGCGTTTTATAGTAATCAGGCCGATACCAGTCGCTGCACCATTCCCAAACGTTCCCGGCCATGTCGTAAAGGCCGTAGCCATTCGGCGAAAACGATTTCACAGGGGCTATGCCTTTGTAACCGTCTTCGCCCGCATCTTGCACTGGAAATTTTCCCTGCCACGTGTTGGCCATCCATTTTCCATCGGGACGAAATTCGTCGCCCCACACGTATGTCTTTCCTGACAGACCGCCGCGCGCCGCAAATTCAAACTCCCCTTCGGTTGGCAAACGTTTACCCGCCCATTTTGCGTAAGCTTCCGCATCAGAGTACGCAATCTCCACCACGGGATAGTTCTCCTTGCCTTTGATATCGCTTTGCGGACCGAACGGGTGACGCCAGTTCGCGCCTTTGACGTAGCTCCACCATTGATAGTGATCGTTGAGGGGAACTTCGTGATCGGTTGGCGCGAAAACGACTGCGCCAGCCGCGAGATTCTCCTCGGGTGCAGTCGGGAACTCTTCTTTTGTTGGAGCGCGTTCAGCAATTGTGACGTATTTCGTTGCCCTGACGAACTTCTCAAACTGCGCATTGGTCACCGGAACCGCATCCATCCAGAAAGCATCTACGTACACACGATGCACCGGCTGTGAGTCATTCGAAGCCATCGGCATTGCATGACTTCCTTCGCCGCCCACCGCCGCGCCCATGGAAAATTCGCCGCCCGCAATCCAGACCATCCCTTCCGGGGCTTTGCCTGGCGCTCCTGTCTTATTAGACAGTGTTGGCTCGAATCCGGAACTACCGTCCTGCGCGTCAAGTGAGCGTGCGAAAGCTAAGCTGAAACTGAGAACCGCCATAAGGCTAAGAATAATTGGTCTCATTTCAGTCTTCGATCGTTGCTGCGATATCTTCTGCGGTTTCGACAGTCTTCTTGTCAGCCGCGCTTAGATTTGAAGGCTTCGTGTCGATGGTCACTTTTTCGATTTTGCCGGTGAACTTGTTTTCTCCAGGCTTGTAATCGTTGGATACCATCGTTTCATTATCCACTCCTACATCGGCACCTTCATCTGCCGAGAAGGCATAAGGCTGGGTTTTCGGAATCCGCCCTTCCGCCACTTTTTGTCCGTCCACATAGAGCCCGCACTTACCGCCTGAGCCTGGTTTCGGCGCATCAAGTATAAACTCATATTTGATCTCGTGTTTGCCTGGCGGCACAGCCGTCTGCCCTCCGATATTGGTCCGTTCGATTCCAAAATAATTGTATTCGTGGTGGACTTTTCCATCCTTCATGTAGAGCACCCAGCCGCCAAACGCGCCGGCCTGGGCAATGATTACACCATTTGTATTTGCGTCCTTCAATTCGACCGGTGCGGTGATCGTATAGGAGCGGTTCTTTAGGTTGATGAACGCGTTTTCCGCCATACCGGTCATCCCCGGATAAACCGTCAGCGAGGTCCGGTTGCCCATCAGGTCGGGTCGCCCGGCAATGGACGCATCAAAGCGCTCTGCTCTGCGGTCATCGATAGGCAGCACGTGGTTTTTGATTGCTTCCTTCGCGAAGAGGTCTTGAAGCTCTTTTAGCTTTGCGGGATTTTGCGCGGCCAGATCGCGGGCCTGGCTGAAGTCCTCGGCTACATGATAGAGTTCCCATGTGTCCTTGGAGAGCGGCGGAAGCGGTACCATTAACCAAGGAATCGAATGGCGCGTGCACGCCACCCAGCCATCGTGATAGATGCCGCGATTGCCAAACATCTCGAAATACTGAGTGGTATGTGTTTCCTTCGCTTTGGGATCGTCAAAGGTATAAACCATCGATGTCCCATCGAAAGGCCTTTGCACTGTCCCGCTCACACTTTTGGGAAAAGGTAATCCGGCTGCTTCCAAAACCGTGGGCGCGATATCAGTTACGTGAGTGAACTGGGAGCGCACTTCTCCCTTGGCTTTAACTCGCGCAGGCCAATGAATCACAACTCCGTTAGTAGTACCGCCATAATGCGAAGCGATCTGCTTGGTCCACTGAAACGGCGTATCGCCAGCCCATGCCCAGCCGATAGCATAGTGTGGGAAAGTATTTGGACTTCCCCAGTCATCTATATGGCTCATCATTTGGGAAGCGTTACCAATGATACCATTCAAAGCCATCATCTCATTGTAGGCGCCTTCCGGTCCGCCCTCGGCACTCGCGCCGTTATCGCCAACAATGTAAACGAACAAGGTGTTATCCAGCACGCTCATTTCCTGCAGTGCATCGGCTAGACGTCCTATTTGTTCGTCAGTGTGCTCGGCGAAACCAGCGAAGGTCTCCATTTGCCGCGCCTCAAGTTTTTTCTGGTCCGGCGTTTGAGAATCCCAGGACGGAATTTCTTTTGGTCGCTTGGTTAACTCCGCGCTAGTCGGGACGACGCCCATTTGCTTCTGACGCGCGAACGTTTCTTCGCGAAGAGCATCCCAGCCCTGATCGAATTTGCCCTTGTATCGATCGATATAATCCTTCGGCACATGATGCGGAGCATGGAGTGCGCCGGTGGCGAAGTAGACGAAGAAAGGCTTGTCCGGCGTTAACGCGTGTTGCGCCTGCATCCATGCGATCGCCTGGTTCGTCATATCAATGGTGAAATGATAACCGGGCTCGTGTGGCGGCTCGACACGCGTAGTTCCATCGAAAATGGCAGGAGCCCACTGATTGGTTTCGCCGCCTATGAAACCGTAAAATTTATCGAAGCCGGAATGAGTGGGCCAACGATCGAGCGGTCCTGAGACCGAAACCTCCCACGGCGGTGTTTCGTGGTACTTGCCAAACGCGGCTGTGCTGTAGCCGTTGAGTCGCAACATCTCCGCGAGGGGTGCGACACTTTGCGGACGGATTCCGGTATTGCCCGGAAATGCGGTAGCGAGTTCCATAATCGCGCCAGCGTTGTTCACGTGATGATTGCGTCCTGTTAGCAACGCAGTGCGCGTCGGCGAGCAAAGCGCAGTCGTATGAAAATCGTTATAGCGCAGCCCAACTGCCGCGAGCTTATCCAGCGTCGGCATTTTGCACGGTCCGCCGAATGCGCTTGGTTGTCCGAAGCCGATGTCGTCGAGCAAAACGACGACGACGTTCGGCGCCGCCTTTGGCGCTTTAACTTCAAAGCGCGGCGGCGCCGTGGCATTACGAGCGTCAAGTTCCGTAATGGTTGGGGGTTGAGGCTCGGGGATCGGGAGCACGGTCCGATCGATTTCTTGCGCGCTCTCCGTTGGCGCGAACGCTGCGCTGAGAACGAAGCTGAGTAGCGCTGCGATATATTTTAGTTTCATGGTGTTTGTAGAAGCTTGCTAGTTCTTGTTGGGTCTAGCGTCGCCGGTTCAGAATTTCTTGGCCATACTCCCCCCGAACATTCGCGAGATCCCCGCACGGTTCCGTGACAGATGCGCGCGTCTTTGACTACGATACTCCTATCTGAGCTTCAGTCCTTCTGCACTGACGGTTTGTCTTTTTGCGCAACGAGAATCTGAAAGTTGGGAGAGCTCTGCGTGGTCGGATCTACAGGCCTGTCTGTGAAGATAAGTGTTGCGCCCGGTGAGATGACGGACTTTGCCTTATCTAGGAACGCAACTGGCAGCCCGCTCTTCTGTGATGCCAAGAAAATGTTCTCGTTCGATTTGCTCTCGCCGGTGGCTGTCACTTCTGCCCAGCGCAGATGCCCTTGCGCATCCGTTCTCTGAAGGGCGCTAAACACCAGGTCGTTCAAAGGTGAAACGACCTGCGGATTTGGTATTCCGGCCCGGCCGATTTCCACGCCGTTTCGGTAAACGTAAACTGTTTTGTCCGCGCTGCTGATAATCACAGAAACTGGACCGGTAAGAGACTTATCTGGGCTCCAGTCAAACTGGCCGGCTGCGATCGGCTCACTCTCATCGCCGCTCTTGGAAAAGAAAAGTCCTGGATGCACTGTCGTGGCAGGCGCGGAGTGTTGGTTCGCCAGGATTACAGTCGCCCCTTTCATCGTGACTCCGAACAGCAGCTTGGAAAATTCAAGCGGCAGCCGGACACATCCATGGGAATCCGGGTAACCTGGTAGATCGCCAGCGTGCAGCGCGATGCCACCCCAGGTGACGCGCTCCATGTAAGGCATCTCTGCCCCCTTGTAGATGCTCGAGGTATGATGCACCTCTTTTTCCAGGATCGTGAAAACGCCGGTGGGAGTAGGATGACCCGGACGCCCAGTACTAACGCTTGACCGCGCGATGCAGACACCGTTCCGATAAACATACGCCACCTGCTCGGTAATGCTGGCGACGATCAAAAGTGGTCCTTCCGGCGCGCGCTCAGGTTCCCAAACATATTGGCCGGCCTTCAGGTTAACCGTTTCCGGGGAGACGCGGATGCCTTCGGTAAAGGTTTCAGCCAACATGAATGACCACGCAAGAACTAACAACCCGGTAAGGATAACGATCGATGACGAGAACAAAGATTTCATGGCCTTAACGGACAGTTGACGAGTGCGCGTGATGCTTCAGATCGCTCTCGGCTGTCAATCCTTTTGATCTGAGACAAGTCGGGATTATCCGTGCTAGCCAGCCGGCTCGGAATGTAGTTCTCGCGGCTTTTGTCGTAGATCAGCAGCGGGCAAATCGGAGTCAAGAAAACCGAGTGCGTGTGGCACCTTGATAACACGCACTCCAGCCCTGCGCTGTTGATCGACAATTTGATCGTGCAGCGCCTGCATTCGAGTCCAATGCACCTTCGGCCGGAAATGATGTTCGGCATGGTAGCCATTGTAGAACCATGTCCAATTATAGAACTTGCCGTAGGCACTCACGCCCCAGGCAATCGGCTCGTCCGGATTGCCCCCGTAATGCCGATAGTAGCCGTTCAGATAAGAGAGGCAGTGGCCAAAATACCAGAACGGAAGAAGGAAACAGATGTAATGCCAGTTCAGTATACCGAGGATCAGAAAAGTCGTGACGAAACATGCCAACTCGAATACTCCCCAAAACGCCTCGCGCGGATGTTTACGTTTTAGTTCCTTCAAAACGGTCTTGGGGTCCTCACGAAAGAAACTCCCGAATGTGTATTTCAACGGATGCTCCGCTTCACCGTCATGGCCGTGCTTGTAAATCGAAATCCAATCGATCGTGTCACCATGATCGTCGGGGCGGTCGGCGTTCCCCTTGTGATGCTGCATGTGAATGCACTCGTAAAAGACCTGACCGAAGCCAACGGTAATCGATTCCATGATGCTGAATAGGCGATTCAGCAGCGCGGAACGAAAATAGGGATTGTGAATGAAGTTATGGGATATGCCGTTGATGTTCCACGAAATGCTGATCGAATAAATAAAACCGAGAATCAGCATGACCCAGAGCGGGACGCGCGGGAAAAGGTAAAACATACCGAAGAAGTAGACGCAGTGCAGAACGCCCGCCGCCAAAGGGATGACGTCCCAGCGTGTGTGCGCAAAGATGCTGGAATTTGTCTTCGGACGCTCGATCGCGACCAATTCACTCGAAGAAGTTGGCATTGTGTTCAGGGACGTGTGTGGAATACACAATTTTCACGGATAAATCCAGTCGGAAATTCTCGTTCCGAGTTACAGCCGGTCGAAGAGACATCACATCGCGGAAAGAGCCAGTCGAACGGCGGTCAGAAATTCCTCGTCGTCGAATGGCTTGGTGAAAAAAGCTGACGCGCCGGCTTTTAGAGAGGTGGAACGAACGAGCGGGTCGTCTTTTCCGGTAAACATGATGACGCGCGTCGACGGCGAAACCTCCCGCAACCGCGATTGAACTTCGAGGCCGTTCATAAGCGGCATCCAAACATCAATGATGGCAACCGTAGGCCGATGAACCTTCACGTAACTCAAAAACGCGTCCGGCTCGCTGAACTGTTCGGGGTGCCAACCTGCCGACATGAGAAGCCGATTGAGGCCTCTCAACACCGAAGGATCATCGTCGAGAAGACAGATCTGATCTGGGCGTGGAGAGTGCAAAACAAGTGAATACTACGCTCGCGTTCGACGCAGCCATATTAGACCTTAGTCTCACACCACCTAGGGACCGCAATCTGTGTTTGTTTGACCAAACACACCAAATCAGCGACCGGCATGCATCATGTAGAAGGTCCGTTCACCGAAAGGAGAAATTCAAATCGAGCCCCACCACCATCCGCGTTTTTCCCCGCGATGGCGCCGCCGTGCGATTCAAGAATCGAACGTGCAATTGCCAGGCCCATTCCCAGTCCTTCAGTTTTAGTAGTGAAGAAAGGATCGAACAGACGATTCTGCATCTCCGCCGAAATTCCCACACCGTAATCGCGCACGCTCGTGCAAACTGTACCATCGCCATTTGATTGCGTGGCGATCACGACCTTGCGCCTGGAGACCGGTGTGTCTCGCATTGCATCGAATGCGTTGATCACAAGATTCAGCAACACCTGTTGAAGTTGAACCGGGTCGGCTTCGATGGCCCGCAAACTCGCATCGAGCGAAGTTTCCAACTTGCACGAACGAAGCATGGCATCGTGAGATACCATGCGCACCGCATCCATCACAACCTCGTTGAGATTCACCGAGCGACGCGCCACCTGCTCCTTCTTGACCATGCCGCGAATGCCGCGAACTATGTCACTAGCTCGGCGACCATCTGCGATGATGTCGCCGAGCAATTCGCGAATTTCCGCCTGATCAACATTGCCGCGATCGATGAAACGCTGCCCAGCCGCGGCGTTACTGAGAATTCCAGCCAACGGTTGATTCAACTCATGAGCAATGGAGGCAGACATTTCACCCATTAACGCCACACGACTGAGGTGACTGAGTTCGTCACGTTGCCGCAGTGCTTCTGCTTCAGCGAGCTTGCGCGGCGTTATGTCTATGGAAACACCAATGAGCCGGGCGCCTTTGCGGTTGTCCCCGGGCACACAGCGTGCACGCGCGCCGATCCAGCGCTGAGTTCCATCAGGTAGCAAAATACGATATTCCATTTCGTATCCACTGCGTGTTTCTAATGCGTGTTTAACGGCGGAATCGCGAAGCGCACGATCCTCTGGGTGAACGCGATCTTGAAAGGCCGCGTGGTCGAGGGGTGTCTCGGAATCAAATTGAAACAAAGTGCGCGCGCTGTCAGACATCCAAAGCTCCTTGTTGGCGGGGTCCATCTCCCACACCCCGAGATGAGCTGCTTCGGCCGCGAGAACGACTCGTTCCTCGAATTTGTGCAAAGCCTCTTCCTTTTTCATTAATTCTGTGACGTCTACGCATGACCCGATGTAGCCGGCGAACCCTCCCTGCGCGTCATGGCGTGCCACGCCCTGATCCGAAATCCAGCGATACTCGCCATCATTTCGTCTCAACCGGTATTGCATAACAAATGGCTGCCGCGCATCGAATGCCGCGGTGTAAACCTCCAGGCACTTTTGCAGATCGTCCGGGTGCACGCCTTCAGCCCAGCCGTTTCCAAGCTCGTATTCAATGCTGCGACCGGTAAACTCTAACCACGGCTTATTAAAGAAAGTGCAGAGCTTATCCACGCCGGCCATCCAGATAAGGACGGGGGCAGCATCCGCGACGTTCCGGAAACGTGACTCGCTTTCGCCGAGTTCGGTTGCTCCAGTTAAGCGTTCCTCGATGACGGTGGCCAGAAACAATAGCGGAATCGCTAAGACGATTAGAAATATTTGGATTGAAAGAGCGTCTTGTTCAGCTGGTCCGCCGGAGAATGGTCCATGCCCGTGGGCAGCGCTCCAGATCGCCAGGAAGCTGACAATCGAAACAGCAGTGCTTGCTCCCAAAGAGCCGAATCGTACCGCCGCCCAAAGAAGGAATGGGAGCGGGAGAAAGAGAAGAGCCGAGTCCGCTCCCGATCCGAATTTATAAAGGACAGCGTAACTTACGAGCAACAGACCAACAAAGAGCGCGCATGCTTCCAAGTAACGCGATAGTCGGGCTGTCCGCACGGGCTGGATTCCAGTCGTCGCCCACGTCACGACTAACGGCACAATTATCAATGCCGCGAGGGCGTTTGAAAAAAGGCGTACTCGGATCAGCTCCCAGTAGGTGTCTTGGCCCCAATGGTTCCATACGACAAGCGCAGCGTCTAAAAACGACGACAAGAACGGGGCGATGAACACCACGCAAAGGCAAAACAGCCCCAGGTTGCGAAGTGTTACGAAACGAATAGGCCCGCGCACCAGGTACCGCATCAACCCGGCGCCGATCAGTGCTTCGCAGGAGTTGCTGAGAAACCAGCAGAAAATCATCAGCGGTGGAACGTGACTCTGCAATTGCGCCGCCAGGTGCGCTGGAAGCGCAGCCAATAGCACGACCCACCAGCTGCGCGGCGGCGTCAACAAAAGCGCTGCGACAAGAACAGAATTCGGAGGCCAAAGAACAGAGACAGGATGAGGTTGAAACGTGAGTGCAAAACCGATTTTGCAACCAAGATAATATCCAGCGAACACCCACAACCCGATGATTAAAAGATGCGGGTCAAAAACCGCGCTGCGAGTGTTCCCGTTCCGCGCTGCTGATTGAATGTTCGCAGCTTCAAAAGATATAGATATACCCTTCATCTTCAGCGAACCTCAATTTACCATTGGCTTTGAGGGGAACGCTTTATCGGGTAACGGCGAAAAATGCATCGATTGCAGAAAAGAGTCCCGATGTGACTGTCGCGATTGCAGTGCCTACAACCACACGAATGCCTGCCCTTAGCTGGCAACTTCTTTCCACGGCACCCCGCATTATTACATGGCCGCATCCTTGGGAAAAGCCGTTATTTTTGATGTCGCTGCCGGGGTCATTTGTTGAAATGCCAGGGAGGGGACTCGAACCCCTACGGATTTCTCCACCAGATCCTAAGTCTGGCGCGTCTGCCAATTCCGCCACCCCGGCCTATCTGATTCTGAGGTACCGCGCCCGTGCGCGACAAAAGTGTTTGCAACTAAAAGCGTAGCGAAATCATAACCTAACCAGCGATTTCGCTTGGGAAACCAAAGCTTAACCATCTAATTTAAGATGACGCGTGCCGCATCATTGCCACCATATACCTAAAACGAATGAAAACTTTTCATCGGGTCAACTCGGAAACCGCGCGGGTTGCCACAGCGCTGTAGTCTCGGGTATACCAAGAGCGAGATTCATTGCCTGTACGGCTTGTCCTGCCATTCCCTTGCCTAGATTGTCGAGAGCGACCATGACTGCCGAGGTATTCTCGTTCGCTGCGACACCGATGTCGGCAAAATTAGTTCCTGCTACTGCGGCAACCCTCGGGCTTCCTTCTACGATTCGGACAAATGGACAATCGTCGAACGCCGAGGCAACACGAGCGTGCAGCGCAGACGGACGAACTGCGTTCCCATTCCCGAACTGTAGAGTCGCGAAGATTCCGCGGACGAAGGGCCCGCTATGCGGCACAAATCCAAGCGTACCTTCGATGTTCCATGCTGCCATGGCCATCTGCACCTCGGCTGTGTGATGATGTGTCAGAATTTTGTAAGCGCGGAAGTCGTTTGCGCGCGTCGGATGATGGGTGGCAAAGATTGGGCTTGTACCGCTACCGCTCGAACCCGTCACGGCGCTGACAGCGAAGAAGTCAATCTGCAATCCTCGAAGCGGGAGAAGCGCCAGCTGCAAAGCAGTCGCGAAACAACCGGGACTGGCAATTCTTTTCGCGCCCTTGATAGCAGCGCTATTCCATTCTGGAAGACCATATACAAACTCTGGCAACAACTCCGGACACGGATGTTCGAATCCATTTAGCTGCTGGAATACGCGCGGATTAGGGACTCGAAAGTCCGCAGAGAGGTCGACGAGGACCATGCGCCCAGCGATGCCCGCCCTCGACCATGCCGATTCGAGTTCACGCAATCGGCCCGCTAGTTCTCCATGCGGCAATGCGGAGAAGACGACCGGCTGTTCACTGCGAGCGAGTTCCTGCCAATCGATCTCCGATTCGAACCGCCCGTCGACCACACTTCGCAAATTCGGATGGGCGGTGGAAAACGGCTTTCCATCCAAGGTGCGTGCTGTTCCACGGACACTGCGCACCTCCGGGTGACGCGAGAGCCAGTAGAGCAGCTCACCGCCACCATAGCCCGATGCGCCGAAGATAATGGCGTCAATTCTCATGCGATTTTCCGAGATGCGGCCGAATTTTATTTAGCACCAGGTCGCCAAGCTGTTTTGGATTCGTTCGTGCGTTGCATGCGGGCAGTCCGAGTGATTCGACGAAGCGAGCGCCGACGCGATTATCGGTCGCGGGACCGGTCACGACATCCACTTCAAGACCGAAAGCTGTGCGGAGATGCTCCACGCCGCCCGCCACGCCGACCGGATCATTCGCACACAAAACGAAGGCCGCGCCCCAGACCTTGAGTTCTGAATCGGCGAATATTGTTTGGACGCCATATTCGCCCATGATCCCATCGCCGGTTTCCGCGACAATCAGATCAACGCCATGCGCCGCCAACTCATTGAAGATCATTCGCGCGACGCTTGCCGACGTTTCCGGTCCAGTGCAGGCGGTGCCGGCGTCGGTGAAATCGAGGATCGCGTCAGCTCCGTAGTCGCTCATAGAAAGAATGTCGCGTAGCAAGCTGACGCCGGTGAGTTTGGCGCCACCTACGCTGTATCCTTCCTGTGAAAAGCGGCGGACCAACGCGCATGCGGCGTGGGTTTTGCCGGATTGCATGCAAGTACCTGTGACAAAAACGACCGGAACCCGCCGCGAATTCACATGTCCCTCGATCGCGCCGTCGAGGATCGACGCCGGCGCGCCGATGCGGGTGCCGAATTCCGGGAAGAGTAGGACCTGCCCTAGCATTTCCACTTCAAACGGTGCACCCACATCGGGGCTGCTGGAAATGGCCTTGCCGATGACGCCGCCCATGTTCAAGAGGTGGAGAAGGTCACCGACTTTCACCTCACTCGGCATCACACCTTCGTATCCTCGCAACGCATTACGGTGACCTAGCGTCCCGGCGATCACATCGCCTGCGTGCAGGACGCTCAAGCGGCCGTGAACGTCTTCCAGTTGATTGTAAACGCTTTTCTCGCCGCGCACCCGGCCCACAACGACTGCGCCCGGCCTCGCCTCGATTTCCTGGCTGAGCGTAACCTGACGTCCTAGGTGTAGATTGCGAGTAACCGAGCCGATTTTATCAAGATGAATGCGCATGCGATAAGGCCTTCACTCGCTGCGCGAACCAATCGCCAGCATCTCCGGCACGCCAAAAATTTTCGCGAACGCCGCCGCCTCCGATCCTGACCAGAGCGATGTTCCTTCGCCATAACTCGCTATCTCCGAGCGCATGAGACTGTTCGCGGAACGCACACCTTCCACTGTGAAACTGCGGGGAGAAATTCGTACGCGCGCGTCGCCAGTCACGACTCGCTGACTGGATTCGAGAAATGCTTCCAAGTCCCGCGCAAGAGGATCGAAAAAATGACCTTCGTGTAGCAACGTGCCGTAGAGATTGCCGAGGTGTTCCTTCCAAAAGAGTTGCTTGCCGGTGAGCACGAGCTTTTCCAATTCGCGATGCGCTGCGATTAGAAGATGCGCGGCCGGAGCTTCGAAACCGACTCGACCTTTGATTCCCAGAATCGTGTCACCGAGATGAATGCCTCGCCCGATCCCATATCGCCGTCCGATCGCGTTCAACGCGTCAATCACCGCGACCGCGCTCTTCGCTTCTCCATCAATTTGAGACGGCACACCTTTGTCGAAGGTGATGGTCACTCTTTGCGCCGGCAGCGCCGGATCAATTTCCTTTCCAGGATAAGCTTCGTCGGGCAGATGCTGCCAGGAGTCATGTGTCTCTTTTCCGCCCACACTCGTGCCCCACATTCCCTGGTTAATACTGTACTGCTCGACCTTCTCCGGAAATGTAAACCCGCGCGCGGAGAGGAAGGCGCGTTCTTCGGCGCGGCTCAGGGCAAGATCTCGGATCGGCGTGAGAATTTCGAACTCTGGTGCGAGCGCGCGAAAAGCCACGTCGAAACGGACTTGATCATTTCCTGCCCCGGTCGATCCGTGCGCAATTGCGACGGCATTGATCTGGCGCGCGTGAGTCACAACCCCGCGTGCCTGGCAAACTCGCTCGGCACTTACGGAGAGTGGATACAGGCCTCCACGCAGAACATTACCCGCTATAAGGAAGCGCAAATAATCGCAAAACAACTCATCGCGTACATTGATCGTGGTGTGCGACTCCGCGCCAAGTTCGCGTGCAAGCTTCTCGATCCGCGCCAACTCCGCGTCACCGAATCCGCCCGTATCGATCGTAACGGTATGGACCTCATGCCCCTGTTCGCGTAACCAGAGCACGCAAAACGAAGTATCGAGCCCGCCGGAAAACGCGAGAAGAGTGCGCGGGACAGTGTTCATGGCCAATCGAAGAGACGTTCGGTAGTGATCGAGAGAAAGTGACGGCGATCTCTGATCCACTTTTTGCTGTTGGCCAGCGTGGCCGTAATATCGGTCAAAGCACGTTGCGCAGTTTGGGGGAGTGCCTTGCTGGCAGTGGCAGCAACCGGTCCGAAACTTCCCTCCTGCAATTGCTGTGCGACCTTCGAATAAGCATCACGGAACGGCATTCCTTCCGCCGCCAATCGGCACGCTTCACTCGCAGCGTGAACTTCCTCACTGCATGCCGTGAGGCAAGCCTGCTCATTGATTTCCAGATCAGGCAGCAGCCGCATTACCACCTCGAAGAGCTGTTCGCCTTTGGCCACGATTTCCAAAAAGGGAGCTTTCGACAATTGTTGATCGCGATGATAACTCGAAGGCAACCCGCTGCTGAGATGCGAGAGCAAGGATGCCAACCCACGCAATTCGCGGCAACGCCCCCGCGCCAGTTCCAGCACATCCGGGTTCTGCTTTTGCGGCATTAAACTGGAGCCGGTCGTGAAGCTGTTAGGCAATCGCACGAAATTGAATTCGGCCGTACTCCAGATCAACAGATCCCAAAGCGCCTTCTCCAAAGTGCCCGCGGCAGACACAATCCATGCCGCGATCGCTTGCTCGTGACGCCCACGGCTGTTCATCACGTCGATCGGGCTGCATTGCACACGAGAAAATCCCAACAACTCCGCGCTCTGCTGCCGATTCAGGTTCACTGGAGCACCGAAGCCCGCTGCCGCTCCGAGCGGGCACCGGTCGATCCGCGACCAAAGCGCGGGAAGTTGGTCCAGTTCCTCGATTAACCCTTCCGCGAAGGCCGCACCCCACAGTCCCCAGCTCGAAGGCATGGCGCGCCGCATGTGGGTGTAACCCGGAAGCAGCGTGGAGGAATGTGTCCGCCCGAAATTCACGAAAGCGGAGGCGCAGTTTCCCAGTGCTTCGCCCAAATCGAGAAGGCGCGCACGCATCCAAAGCCGCAATGCGGTTTGGACCTGGTCGTTGCGCGACCGGGCGAGATGGATGCGGCGGCCAGTCGGGCCGAGTTCTTTGGTAAGGGCAACTTCGAGCGCGGTGTGACCGTCCTCCTGCTCGCGCGTAATCGTCAGTTCACCGCGCTCGGCTAGTTCCTTCAGGCGGCGAAGCGCCGCAACTAGCGCCTTCGCCTCATTTTCAGGCAACAATCCGCATCCGCTCAGCATTCGCGCGTGCGCTGCGCTGCCCTCCGCGTCGAAAGGCAGCAATTGCAGATCGATGATTGGATCATTGCCGACCGTGAACGCGTGCAGCTGCTCATCCAACGGCTGACCTTTGGCCCACAGCATCTCAGACATGCACAACCTCCGCGGCCGCCATCTGAAAATAGGTGTGTATGAATCGGTTATAGAACACCACGCCATTTTCGAGTTCCGACAAAAGTAGATACTCGTTAGGTCGATGACTTCGGTTCGTGTTTCCCGGGCCGACCTTGACTGCGGGAATGCCTTTGAGGAAAGCCCAATCTGAAGTGGTCACCGATCCGATGCCGGCGGAAGCGTCAGCTACTTCGAGCGCGGCGCGCACGACGACTTCGGAAGCATTCGTCGCGACAGGTTCGTAACGATGCGAATGCATGGCGACTTCGCTTTCAAGCCTGGCGCCAATTTCGTCGGCGACGGTCGCATGATCGAGATTCGGGGTGGTCCGCAGATCGACAAAAAAATCGCAACGGTCGGGTACCTGATTACGCGCGAGTCCGCCAGTGATCTGCGTTACCTCTGCGCGGGTCGCACCTAAATCTTCATGCGCTTCAAATTCCATTACGGCCAGGCGCGAAATATCGCGCACCGCCTTGTGTATCGCGTTCTCGCCCAGATGGGCATGGGCCGCGTGTGATGCTTTGCCGTGCGCAGTACAACGCAGAATTAAGAGGCCCCGCTGCGCCGTGCAAACGTGGAGACCGGTCGGTTCACCGATGAGAGCGGCATCAATGTGGCCAAGCTTTGGTTTGATTGTGCGAATGCCTTCGCCGCTGCGCTCCTCGTCCGCGACAAATGCAAAAGTGATCGAGCCCTCATTGTCTCTGTGCTGGATCTCACGCGCTGTTATGATCATCGCAGCGACGGAGCCTTTGGCGTCATTCGCGCCGAGACCTATTAGCTTGCCCTCCCGGACGTGAGGCTTGAAAGGATGGCTGTTCCAACCCGCGCACGGCGGTACGGTATCGAGATGGCTGAGTAGGAGCAGATGGGGTCTTTCGCGTTTGCCCAGCGTGTACCAAATGCTGTTGCCTTCGCGCTGAATCCTGAACCCTTCGCCGGACAAAATTTCGCTGAGGTTCTTTGCGATTTTGTCTTCGTTGCCCGATACGCTCGGTGTCGAAACGAGAAACTCGAGGAGCTGAGGAGCATTCATAAGCTTGGCTCGGGCGGTCCCTGTGCGACCAACATCGTGCCGCTGCCCTCGTTCGTGAAAACCTCCGCGAGGATCGAATCGGAGAGAAAGCCAGAGACGAAGTGCACGCTCGTCACACCGGCGCCAAGCGCTGAGAGCGCCGCGGCAATTTTCGGCCGCATGCCAGTTTGGATCGCACCGGAGGCTTCCAGTTGTGTAATCTTTGCCAGATCGACGAAAGGAAGCAGGCTGTCAGGATTTTCAGGATCGGAGAGCAAGCCGGTCGCTTTTAAGACGAAGAATAATTTCTCCACTTTGAGCGCCGCCGCGATGGCTGCAGCGACCGAGTCCGCGTTCGTGTTGAGAATCTGCTGCGTTGCGTCGGCGGTGAAAGGCGCGACCACCGGGACGTAGCCGCCATCTATCAGCACGCGCAACACGCGCGGCTCAGCGGATTCGATGTCACCAACACATCCAAAATCCACGTTCTGGCCATCCACGACAACAGGCGATCGGCGTCTGGCGAGAAGCAAGCCCGCATCTTGCCCCGATAAACCTACGGCAAGTAAACCAGCTGCCTGAAGATCGGCGATCAACTCCATCTGCACGCCGCCTTTCAAAACCATCTTTGCTGCTTCCAGCACTTCGGGAGTCGTGACGCGACGACCAGCTATCTTCTGCGTGTCGAGGCCAAGGTGCTGACACACTCTATCGACGGATGGACCGCCCCCGTGCACGACCACAAGCGGAATCCCAAAGCTCGAAAGCAGCGTCAATTGTCCGCAAATGCTCCTGCGCAAGGCGGCATCCGCGAGAATATCACCACCGATCTTGACCACGAACGGCTTGTTGCGAAACGCGCGCACATATTTCGCGGCGTCCTTCAGTGGATCGAATTGAGATTTTCTCGTCATGGTTAGTTGAGCAGCCAATCAAGCAAAGCCCGCTGCACATGAAAGCGGTTCTCTGCCTCGTCGACGACGCGGCTCCAAGGTCCGTCGAGAACGGCGTCGGCAACCTCCACGTTCCTTCGAACCGGGAGGCAGTGAAGAAAAATCGCATCGCGCGCGGCTCTTTCCATGTGATGTGGCGAAATCATCCAGTCGGCCTGTTGCCTAACAACATCCGACCCCAACCCGCTCAAAGTCGCTGGTCCCCAGGCTTTCGCATAAACGGCTCGCGAATCTTTCAAGGCCGGGTACTGCTCGTGAAGGAATGACACGCTGCCGCCGCTCGCTGCCGCATAAATTTCAGCTTCATGAACTACGTGCGGATGCAACTCGAACCCTCGTGGGTGGGCCACCCGCAGCTCGCATCCACGGGCCGCCGCAGTTAAGAGGAACGAGCTCGGCACGGCTTTCGGCAGCGATTTGATATGTGGAGCCCACGTAAGTGTGACGGGCAGTCCCTTCGCGGAGCCGAACTGCTCTTCAATCGTCAGTAGGTCCGCGATCCCTTGGCATGGATGCTCCCGTGCAGTTTCCATGCTCACGACTGGCACTGTTGCGTATTGTCGAAATGCTTTGATTACCGCGTCGTCGTAGTCCGCATTGTCATCCACACCGCCGGCGAAGGTGCGCACCGCCAGCGCATCGACGTAACGGCACAACACGGGCGCGGCTTCCTTCAAGTGCTCGGCGCGATCGGCGTCCATCACGGCGCCGATTCGATCCTCGAATTTCCACGTCGAGCTGCCGGCGTCCATCACCACTGCGTTGCCGCCCCCGCGCGCCATGACGGCTTCAAATGAAGCACGCGTGCGCAGGGATGGATTGAAGAAGAGCATGCCGAGCAGTTTATCCCGCAAATGCTTCGGATGCGGTTTTCCCTTCCAGGCTTTGGCGGTGGACAAAATCCGGTTAACGGTTTCGAGGCCGAGATCTGATAAGTGCGTCGCGTGTTTCATCTTGAGTTCGCTTAAAATTCGTGGACTGCGCGAGCTAGCGCAGCGATCGCTTCATCAGTTAAATTCAACGGCGGCATTAGCCGTAGGACCTCGGGATCGGCGCTGCTACCGACCAAGATCCCCCTCTCCTCAAGATGCTGCTTTAACGCGGAGGCACGGCTCGGCACTCGCAATCCCAACAGAAGACCGGTGCCACAAACGTCCGCTACACAACTGCCTATCAGCGATCGGCGAATTTGGGCTTCGGCGATTACTGCACGAGCCATCAGTCTTTCCTCCTGAATTACGTCCAGTGTTGCCAGCAACGCGGCGCATGCCAGCGGTGACCCGCCGAAAGTGCTACCGAGGTCGCCTGGCTTGAGGCTATCGGCAATTTCCTCTGTTATCAGAAGCGCTCCCATCGGAACGCCGGACGCGAGGCCTTTTGCAGTAGTCAACAGGTCTGGCCGCACCCGATACATCCCGGCGGCATACGGCTGACCGAGTCTTCCCATGCCGGTCTGGACTTCATCCAAAATTAGCAGCGCCCCCGCTGCCCTCGTCACTTCTCTCAGCTTCCGCAGGAAGCCCGGCGCCGCGACCCGAACCCCGGCCATACTTTGAATTGGTTCCAGAATAACAGCGGCGACCTGACTAAAATCGAATGCGTCGAGTTGGGCGTCGTCGTTCCACTTAAGGCGCGTGCAAGGAACGAGAAACGCAGCGTACGCCTCGGACAATTTTGGATCATCAGTGACGGATAGCGGAAGCATTCCACGCCCATGCCAACCTCCATCGAACGCAGCGAAGCGGTAGCGGCCGGTGATCTTTACCGCGACTTTTAGTGCGTTCTCGTTGGCCTCACTTCCTGTATTGCAAAAGAATACGGATGCGAGATATGGATCTCCGCAAGAGTTGGCGAAACGAATTAGAGCCTCGGCCGCCTCGTGGCGTACTGGAATGTCGGCGGCCGTGCTATAAAACAACAACTTCGTAGCCTGCCGTGCGATCGCCGCTGCCACGTGGGGGTGCGCGTGACCAGTGCTACAGACGCAATGGCCGCCATAGAAATCAAAATAATAGCGCCCGGCGTCATCGAGGACCCGATCGCGTTCTCCTTGTACGAGCGGAAACGGAAAAGGGGTGTAAGTCGGGAGCAAAGGCTGAGCCATGAGCATGGAGGCAAAGTAGAAAATGAGCCGCAGTCTTAACCGAATAGCTCCCAGATTTTTCGTGTCGCACTGCGCAGCAGATTCGGCTTAGACAACGCAACAAAAATTGTATCCTCACCGGCAATCGTACCGGCGATTTCAGAAAAACGAGCGCGATCAATTTCCACCGCGACCGGGGAGGCGAGCCCCGGTTCACACCGCGCGACCAACATGCAATCGCCTGCTGGCACGAGACTCAGAAGACCACGCGCCGAGGCACCGTCCGGGGCCTGCGGCAATGCATAAAAACCGCGGTGCTTTATGATCCCCAACTCCTCTAGGTCGCGTGAAACGCTCGATTGCGTTGCCGGGACGCCAGCGCGTTCCAGCAAGTGCAGAAGCTTCTGCTGCGTTGTAATCCGACGCGCTTGAATCAGCGCTAATGTTTTCTGCTGACGCTTTCGGCGGTTAATTAATGCAGCCATTATGCATAATCAATGCATAATAACTGACTGCAAGCGATTTAATGCAAAATCGCATCCTGCCCGTTAGTTCTCAATATTCAATCCCAGGGGTTGCCCCCCCCGGCAAATTGCGATGCTCACGAAGGTCGCTTTATTGGCCGCTTCGGGCAAATTGCGCTTGTAAGCTTCCTCCGGTTCCTGCGACAAATCGAACGATGCCTGCGCAGGAGTTTGCCCGACCCGTTTTCCTCCCGATCATTATCGGCACGCCGCGTCAAGGCCGCCTAACCGAACCCGCGGCAAATTTCGTTTTTGGTGAAGCATCGAACCGCAGCGATATCAAAACGGAATTGATCGACATCCGGAAAATTCCTATTCGCATGGACGATGCCGGCGAAGCACTAAAGGACAGCCAGTTCTGCGCCACGGTCGAGCGCGCCGACGGCCTGATTATCGTAGCCCCGGAATACAACCACAGTTTCCCAGGCTTGCTGAAGCACGTGCTGGATACAAATCTGAAGGAATACATTCACAAAGCGGTTGGCGTTTGTGGCGTGTCGGCTGGTCTGCTCGGCGGTGCGCGGATGATCGAAAATTTGCTCCCGGTGTTACGCGAACTCGGCCTGGTCACGATTTTCAGAGATGTCTATTTCAGCACGGCAGGAAAACTTTTCGATCCAGAGACTGGCAAGATTACCGATCCAGCTTACACCCGTCGCGTGAAAAAATTTCTGGATGAGCTTGTCTGGATGTCGCGCGCTCTCCGGTACGCGCGCGATAATATCCCAGCGCCGTAATTCTGCTCGCGGGTCGCGAGATTTACGAAGAAGCGGGCGATGGCGACGGCGTGCCTGCTGTTGGTTTTGCCTCAGCGGTTGCAGCGGCCGCTGCCTTCGCTGCTGCGGCTTTTGCTGCTGCTTCAGCTGCAGCTTTCTTCTTCGCCTCAGCGGCGGCTGCTGCGTCCGCGAGACTTTTGTCAACCGTCCCTGCTTCGAGGGGGTGGATCTTGCGGTAGTACCCGTTCGATTTGGAAAGTTGCTCTTTGCGCAACAGCAAATGATCGAACCGCTCGCGCTGGCTCAGCTCAAATTCCTTGTCCATCTTGATCGCCTCGAACGGACAAACCTCGACGCAAATCTGGCAGCTCATGCACACCGAGATATCGATATCGAACACCTTCGGATAAAACTGCGGTTTGCCCATGTAATCGGGCTTTCTGTCGTCGCTCTTGACGATGTAGATGCACTGCGGCGGACATTCTTTCTCGCAAATCTTACAGGCGACACAGCGCAGGCCCGCGTGGGGATCGTTGTCGTCGAAAATCAGGAACGGAAAATTCCGATAATTTTCCGGAAGTGGACTGCGTTCCTCCGGGTATTGCACCGTGGTCAGTCGTTCCTTCTCGAAATAACTTCCGACAAAGTTCCGTGCCGTGACGGCCATTCCCTTAAGTATGCCTGTGCCAATCATCGATCCACTTCTCCCATCACGATATCGATGCTACCGAGGATTACCATTACATCAGCAACAGTGTGACCGAGGCACAGGTCCTCAAGAAGCGTGAGATTAATGAAACTGGGCGGGCGCACCCGGTACCGATACGGATTAGGGCTGCCGTCGCTGATCAAATAGAATCCGAGCTCACCCTTTGGTCCTTCGATTCGACCGTACGCTTCGCCAACCGGGGGACGAAATGCGCGCACTTTTACTTTTGGGTTCACAACGGGGCCAGGTGCAATTTGCGCGAACGCCTGCTTCAGGATCTCCACGCTCTCGCGGATCTCCAACGCCCGCATCATCAGGCGATCGTACGTGTCGCCGTGCTCCCCAAGCGGAATCCGGAATTTGAATCGCGGATAAAACCCATAGCCGTCCACTTTGCGAATGTCGTAATTCACTCCGCACGCGCGCAACATCGGACCTGTGACGCCGGCGTCGATCGCCAGTTCGGCGGACAGTTTGCCAACGTTTTGGGTGCGGCCGATGACGATCTCGTTGCCGAGAATGAGTTCCTCGAATTCATCGAGAAACTTCGGGAAGCGATCGACAATCTGTTTCGCTTGGGCCAGCCATTCATCGGTCGCGTCCACGCGGCAACCGCCAAAACGCATGTAATCGCACATCATTCGCGAACCAGATAACGACTCAAAGAGGTCGAGAATTTTTTCGCGCTCGCGAAAGGCGTACATCAGCGGGGTACCCCACGCGCCCATGTCGCTCAGCAAAAAACCCAGAAGCGAGGCGTGATTCTGCAGTCGCGTCAGTTCGGCAAGGATTACGCGCAGATACTCGGCGCGTTCAGGAACTTCGATTGCGGCGAGTTTCTCAACGCTGAGCGCGTACGCCCAGTTGTTGGTCATCGAGCAAAAATAATCGAGGCGGTCGGTGTACGGCATCGATCCAAGGTAACTGGTGTTCTCGCCGATTTTCTCGTGATTTCGGTGCAGATAACCGAAGACCGGTTTGAGTTTACGAACGATTTCGCCATCGAGCGCCACATTCATCCGAAACACGCCGTGCGTGGATGGATGCTGCGGACCCATCGAAACTTCGAGCAATTCTCCCTCGAGCCGCGAGCCCATGCTGAGCGGCGGTCGCTCCATTGCTTCGATTGTTTCGACGGCTGCACTCACTTCTGTTTAGGAAATTAAAGAGGCCACAGATGAACACGGATTGACACAGATATGGATTTTTAGTCGCTCAATTCTGACACGCGGCATCATCCGTGTGAATCAGTGGCCGTGATTGTTTCTGCTCCGTCCAATTGCGGTCGCGGGGTGTAATGCTGCTTCGCTTTCTCCAGCACCTCGTCATGAGGCGTGGGTTCCCATTCGTAATCGTCCGGCTCACGGTAATCTTTCCGCATCGGATGATCTTGAAACTCGTCCCACATCAAGATCCTCCGCAAATCGGGATGTCCGTCGAAGTGGATGCCGTACAGATCGAAAATTTCGCGCTCCTGGAATTCCGCGCTCCGCCAGATCGGCGTGAGTGAAGGCATGTGGCTGCCGTCTGCGCGATCGCTTGTGCGCATGCGAATGATTACGGGGCCGTGTTTATGGGTCATCGAATAGAGGTGATACACCGTCTCCAAATACCCGGGAATTTTCTCCTCAGTGATCTCGACGATCTCCTTTTCCTGACCTTCGACGAGCTTCTTTACCTTCGTTGTTTTCTTCACTACGCGATCGGGCCAATCAACACCCGTGACATTGGAGCAAAAATCCAGACGCAGAGCGGAATCGACGCGCAAAAATCTCGCTATCGCGACCGCGTGCACGTTGTCGATCAGTAGTGAGTGCTGCTGCGACGGGCTGCCGTTTTGCACAACTTCAATCTTCGCGACAGGCACGGCGGTTTCGATGGACGTTTTGATTTGCTCCAAGGATTCCATTTAAAAAAGGTGGATCGACTTCTCTGAAGACGATACGAAGAATAACTGCGCCTCCGGCGCCTGCATCGCGTCGCGTTGAGGACAACGCGGTCCACCCTGAATAATCATCGTTCGATTACGGGTGGTTGAAACAAATCGCGATTCGCCGGCGGTTCCAAGTCGTGCTTGCCAAATCTGGGTACGGGGAACTCGCTTGGTTGGTCTGGCTTGAGAAACTGGGCCTTATCTGCGCCGGTCAACTTTTGATCGTCGATCTTGCGTTGCAATTCCATGAATGCATGAAGCAATGCTTCCGGGCGCGGAGGGCAGCCGGGAATGTAAACATCCACAGGAATATAACGGTCGATGCCTTTTAGAACGTTGTAACCCTGCTTAAAAGGCCCGCCGGAAATCGCGCACGCGCCCATGGCGATCACGTATTTTGGATCAGCCATCTGGTTGTAAAGCCTCACGATTTGCGGCGCCATTTTTTTTGTTACTGTCCCAGCGACGATCATGAGATCAGCCTGACGCGGTGACGGACGGAACACTTCGCCACCGAACCGGGCGATGTCGTAGCGGGATGCCGCAGTGGCGATCATTTCAATGGCGCAACAGGCCAGTCCGAACTGCAGCGGCCAGATCGAGTTTTTGCGTCCCCAGTTATAAAGGTCCTGCATCGATGACACCCAGACTCCCTGCCGTTGCAGTTCGGTGCGCAGTTGTTCGTCGATTTGGCTCATGGATTCTCGTTACAAGAGTTACAAAGGTTACATTGCGGCCAGGAAGCTCGCGGCTTGTAATAATGTAACTCTTTTAGCTTTTTTAACCAGCGCGCGAGCGTGCTAGCGCTGCCATTGCAAACATCCCTTGCCCCACGCCCAGACAAGCCCTTCGATGAGGAGAAGAAGAAAAATAAGGATCGCGATAAACGCTCCGAGCGGCAATCCGGTAAATGCGACCGCAAACGGCACGAGAAACACAGCCTCGACGTCGAAGATCAAAAAGATTATGGCATAGAGATAATACTGTGCGTGGAACTGAATTTGCGCGTCGCCAATCGATTCGACGCCGCATTCGTAGGTCGAAATCTTGTCCGGACCGGGCTTCGACGGTTGGAAAAATCGCCGCCATAGCCAGGCCAGCGCCAATGGAACCAGTGGAAACACCAGCGCCACGCCAATGAAAATGATGATGAAGAAATACGAATGCGGATTCATCCAGTCTGCGATCAAATTCGCTCGGAAGCGGTCACTGCCAAGCTTATAGTTACGGCGTGAAGAAAACAGCGAGAAAATTCCGCAGCTTTTCTGAGGCTGAGAAAGCGGACCGCGATTTTTACAAAAAACTGACCGGCAACGAACGTTTGCAGATTCTGGTGGAGCTCCTGAATCATGGCCCTGAACAAAGACTGGAGAGAATTTCTCGAATTGTTAAATTCCCGCGGCGTTGATTATGTCATCGTCGGTGCGCAGAGCCTGGCGTTTCATGGGCGCCCACGTTACACCGGCGACTTGGATGTTCTTATCCGACCCGCGCAGGATAACGCGCGGCGACTTCTCGGTGTTCTGACTGAGTTCGGGTTCGCACAGTCCGGGTTCAAGGAAGCTGATTTCGTTGAGCCTGATCAAATGATTCAACTTGGACGAGTTCCGAACCGAATCGATCTGCTGACTAGTATTAGTGGCGTGACTATCGATGAAGCGTTCGGAACCAGAGTTTCGGCAGTAATCGACGGAATTCCTGTTTTCACGCTTGGCAGGGACACATTGATCCAAAATAAGCGAGCGGTCGGCCGGCCACAGGATCTCGCCGACCTCGCCACGCTGGAGGCGTAATCGTGCCTCATCGGGATGACAAAGCCGTTCGTCTTCTTCTTTCTGGTTCGGGCCTACGGAGGACAACAGTCGTGTCGACTAGAAGTACACGAACGTCGCCACACCTACTTTTAGCTGTCGTCTGACTTTCGTCCGAACCAGCGCCGCTTTTTTGGCTTCGGTTCTTCGGCCGGTTCCGCGGTGGGTTCCTCTTGTGTCGGAGCGGGAGCTTCGGCCTTTGGCTCTTCTCGTGTGGGCTGCTCCGCTTCAGGCATTATCTGTTGCGGTTCCGCCTCTGACTCTTTGCGTTTCGCCTTCTTTTCCTTCTTCGGTTTTTCCTCGGCGATATACTCTGCGTCCACCCACTCGATAAACGCCATGCGCGCAGAATCGCTCTTCCGCGCGCCGAGTTTGACGATGCGGGTGTAACCGCCGTTCCGTTCGGCGGAACGTTGCGCGATGTCGTCGAATAATTTTTTTACGACGCTTTTTTGCCGTAACACGGCTAGTGCCCTGCGACGCGCATGAATCGAGCCGTTCTTACCGAGGGTCACCATCCGTTCAGCGAGAGGACGAACCGCTTTGGCCTTTGCCAAAGTCGTCTTGATTCGCTGATGTTCGATTAAAGCGCAGACCTGATTGGCAAGTAACGCCCGGCGGTGGTCCGCGGTGCGTCCCAGCTTGATCGTCTTCTTTTGATGTCTCATACGCGGCGAAACGCGATCTTCGCACAGACGTTTACTCTTGGCCAGCAGCAGGTGCGGCCACTGGCGCAGCGCCATCGGCAATTATCGGCAAATCGATCAAGCCCGGCTCGAACTTCATGCCCAAACCCAACCCAAGGTGTTGCAGTTTGTCCTTGATCTCATTGAGCGATTTTTTGCCAAAATTGCGATACTTCAACATTTCTGCCTCGGTCTTCTGGGCAAGCTGCCCGACGGTGGTGATGTTCGCATTGTTCAAGCAATTGGCTGCGCGCACGCTCAACTCGATCTCGTTCACACTCATGTTGAGGAGCTTCTTCAGCTTGATATTTTCTTCGCTCACGCCAGCGGGCGTCTGATCGAATTCGATCACTTCCTCGTTGTAATGGACGAAGACGTCGAGGTGATGCCTGAGAATCGCGGAAGCCTGGAGCAGCGCGTCGTCTGGTGTTAGTCGGCCATCGGTCCACATTTCTAGAATGAGTTTGTCGTAATCGGTGCGCTGACCAACCCGAGTATTTTCCACTGCATACTTCACCCGCGTGACCGGTGAAAAAATGGAGTCGATAGGAATGAGGCCGATTGGCTGATCGGGGCGCTTGTTTTCCTCGCCGGTGGCAAATCCGCGGCCGACGCGCACCTCGAGTTCCGCGTCGAATTTGTGTTTTCGATCCAGGGTACAGATCAATTGCTTCGGATTCAGCACTTCAAAACCTTGAATGGTCTGGATGTCGCCGGCAGTGACTTCGCCTTCCTTGTTTACGATGAGCGACAATTTCTTGGGCTCGTGGTCCTGACCGTCCAGTTTGAATTTCACTTTCTTAAGATTCAGGACGATGTCGGTCAGGTCCTCAACCACGCCGGGCAACGTGGCGAATTCGTGCTGCGCGCCGGCGATTTTTACCGCGGTTATGGCCGCGCCTTCGAGCGAGGAAAGCAGGACGCGCCGGAGGGAGTTCCCAACGGTGTGACCGTAGCCGGCCTCAAACGGCTCGGCGATGAACTTTGCATAGGTGTCTGTGGCCGTGCTCTCGTCTTTAGTGAGAGTTTTCGGCATTTCGAAACGACCGTAACGGATAGGCATCTTTTAATTTTCGAATGTCGATTTGCGACTTGCGATTGAACACCGGTAAAGACCGGACAATCGAAATTCGGAAATCTTAAATCGAAATTCCTTCTATCGCCGGGTTCCCCCTGGCGAGCGCGATCTCACATCCAGCGACGGAGACCCAGGGACCAACGGCGTAATTTCAAAAACTCGCTGCGGAGGGCGAAATAAAGCGTGGATCCGGCATTTTGCAAGCAGCTGTTCGCTGCACTCCGCAACCCTCCGTCGCTGTTCCGAAGCCGTTAAAAACGGCTGCTCCCAGCGAGCCAGGTGTCACCTGCCTGAAGGCAGGTTTTACTGAAAACGTTAGCTCTCGATCACATCATCCGGCAGTTCATTTGTGTCGTCGGACGTTTTCGGGAAATGGCTCTCCAACACGGTCCCGATCTCGTCGATCGCTTCAACCAACGCATCGCTGAACTTCTCATTTTGAAAATGCATCCGCATTCTTTCCACGACACGTTGCCAGAATTCATCGCCGCATTTTTCATGAATCGCGTTGTCCCCAACAACCGCAAATTTATGAACACGCGGGGCGACGAAAATGAGCACCGCATTGCGCTCGCGCGTCTTGTGCATACCGAGCCTATGAAATTTCCTCTGTGCAGCATCGAGGGGGTCACTCTTTAATTTGCCGCGCTCGATCAAAACGCGAATCTCACCCGAGGTTTTCGATTCAGCTTCGTGAATCGCCTGAATGATTCGATCGTGCTCGAGTTTGCTAAGGAATTCTCGCGTTCGCATTTGATCACCAGCTTGATCCCGCGCCGCCTCCGCCGAAACTGCCGCCGCCACCGCCGAACCCGCTGAATCCGCCTCCATTGCCGCCACCGGACGACCAGCCTCCGCCGCTCGGAATGAACACAGGCCCACCACCTCCTCGCGATGAATAGCCGTAACCGCCCAATTTTCGGAATAGCCGCGAAATGATGATCAGGACAATGATAAAAGTGATGAAGGGCAACAGACCGAAAACGCCGCCGCCGCCCTTGCGTTCCGCTCCTGTTTTTCCTGATCCTTTGTACTCGCCCCTGATCGCTTTGCAGATCAGATCGATTCCAGTCGCCAGCCCAGCGTCATAATTGCCAGTCCGAAATAGCGGCTTGATGTGACGCTCGGTGATGTCGAATGCTGTGGCGTCCGGCAACGCGCCTTCCAAGCCGTAGCCGACCTGGATAAACATCTTGCGGTCCTGGATGAATACAAAGAGAACCACACCGTTACGCCGCTCCTTTTGCCCCACGCCCCACGCCTGTGCCACGCGTTGCGTGTAATCAGCGATATCCGAGTCGCTCTGCATTTTGGGAAAGACGGCGACCACGACCTGGTCGGAAGTTTCTCGCTCGAATTGAGCAAGCTGCTCGTTGAAGCGAGATGCGGCTTCTTTCGAAATAACACCGGCATAGTCGTTGAAGTAGCCGTCGGGCTTCGGCGGAATCACTTCCGCGTCTAAGGAGTGCGAGAAAAGGACAACGTAAAGTCCGACAACAACGGAACGCAGCATTCTGGGGAGCGCACGCGGCTCGCGTGCTGGTTTTGGCGGCTCGCCAAAACAATCTTTTTGGTCTTCAAATTTCACGAAAGCGGGCCGCTTTCGCCAGCACGCGAGCCGCGTGCGCTCCCCAGAATTCGCACTGCGTTGTTGGTGCGCGACCATTCGCGTACCACTACGGGGTGGTCGCGGGCGCCGGAGCGGGCGAGCTAAAATTGAACTGCACCGGCGGGGGTTTTTCCGCGCCCGGTTGCGCAGTGAAGAACGGTTTCGGCGGAAAACCGAGCATGCCCGCGATCAAATTTGTCGGGAAACTGCGCACCGCAACGTTGTAGTCCTGCACTGTCTTGTTGAAGTTACCCCGCTCGACGGAAATTCGGTTCTCGGTTCCTTCCAATTGCGCCTGTAGACTCAGAAAGTTCTGGTTCGCTTTTAATTCTGGATAGCGCTCTGAGACAAGAAGCAAACGTGAGAGCGCATTGCTCAACTGCCCCTGTGCGGCTTGAAACTGCTGGAGTTGCGCGGCATCGGTCGGCGCCTTGTTTGGATCGAGCTGAACGCGGCCAACGCTAGCGCGGGCATTCGTCACTTCAACCAGTGTTGATTTTTCGAAATTAGCCGCCCCTGAAACAGTGTTGACGAGATTTGGAATCAAATCTGCACGGCGCTGATAAACGTTTTGTACCTGCGCCCAACTTTGATCGACAGCCTGTTGTAAGCGGACGAGACGATTGTAGCTGCCTCCAATTGCAATGGCAGCAACTACGACGACGAAAAGCAGAATGGCGATGAGGACGCCGCAACCGAGCGCGAATTTGTTCATAACAATTATCGATAACTGTGAGCGATCATTTTTCCAAGACCGAAGTGATTTGCGAAGCGACCACCTTCCATTGGCCGCCCTGTTTCACAAATGTGTCGGTCCAGACGAATTTTCCGTCGAGGAGATCTTGCTTTCCCTTGTCCGCCCTAATTGTTCCCTGACCCACGACGTTTCCAGTGTCGCCATACAAACGTACCCGAAGATCATCGATTTTGAATTCGGTGAATACGATGTCGCCGGTCATGGTTTGCAAATCCTGCTGTTTGTTCACGATACTGCCGTCCGGCCAGACGATCGTGCAATCATTCGCCTCAACTCTCTGTGCGTATGAACTGTCGCCTTTGACGCGCGCTTCCGCCCATTCGTGCTGAATCTTCATGAGCGCCTGCTCCTCCTGCGAACGATCTCCCATGGATGCTCTGATCGTTTGCCAGAGTAACGAGCAAGTCAAACCCGTCGATTCTCATTCGACGCGCCCGAGCACTAGCCGCAGAAACTGAGCGTCCGAAAAATTTCCGTCCGATCCCTGGCGGACAATCACTGCTTTTAACGACGGAATAATGAATAGGCGCTGGTAATGCGACCCAAGCGCCACCACCATGTCCGCAGGCGCATCCTTGCAGATGCAAACGCCGGTCCATTGCGCGTTTTGCCAGGGCAAATCGAGCAGTCGTTCCATATCGGCCTCGTGTCCGTTCGGTGCCTCATGATTCAACCAGAACGTGAGGCCGTACGCCGGATTTACCTGCGAACCAACAAACGCTTCTCGCAATATATTTGAGGCCACAATTTGGCGTCGATGGAAATTGCCGTTCCCAATTATAAGCTCGCCGAGTCGCGCCCATTCGCGCGCCGTTAATTCAAAGCCTGTAGCAGGGAGCGGATTGCCGCGCGCGTCATTCTTGTATTTGAGATCGTGCAGTCCAAGCCGGTTCGCCACCTGCGCTTCGAAGTAGCTGATAACGCTGCGCGCTCCCAATTTCCGACGCAACAGTTCGGAAAAAATCTGAATGTGACTTGGGCCGTAGATAAAAGCCGAACCAGGTTCAGCCACACTTGGCAATCCGATCGCCATCGCGTTTCGATCGCGAATCGAAGGCCGCTGAAGATGCGACGCGTCTTCAATGCCGTCGATTTGGCTGAGCAATTGCCGAATCGTGATCTGCGATTTGCGCGGATCACTCTTCCACTCTGTGATCGTGTCCGACACCGGATCGTCGAGTCTAAACAGGCCCTCTTGCACAGCCGCGAGCGCTGCAATTCCCCAAAAACTTTTTGTCCCGCTGAAGATAGGCCATCGTCTGTTCGCAGATCCGCCGTTTGCATAATGCTCAAAAATTGTCCGACCATTTTGCATTACCAGTATCGCACTGCCGTGCCTGCTTTCGGAGTATTTCGCAGCACGCGCGCAATCCGACGCTTTGATTTCGGCAAAGGCAGCCGGCGATGTTGCAAATATGGCAAGCAACAATCCGCTGTAGCCGCTTCGCTGTGCGAAGCGTGACAGTGACGAATGCTTCATGCGCAGATCGCGTCGCCCACAGGGCGACGGCTACAGATTCGTTGTATCCGGGGGCGACTTGTCCGCCGTAGCTTTAGCGGAGGCGGATGACCCCGGCGGGCCCGCATCACCGATGCCGGCCACAGGTTGCGCCACCGGCAAATAACGTTTCCGCAACTCTTCGGCGTTTGGCAATTCGTCGAGGTTGCGCAGACCAAAGTGATCGAGAAAAAATTGCGTCGTTTCGTAAAGGAGAGGTCGCCCCGGAATTTCGGCGCGTCCGGCGATTTTCACCAAGCCGCGCTCCATCAACGTTTGCAGCACACCATCGATGTTCACGCCGCGCACTGCTTCTACGTCCGCACGGGTAATCGGCTGGCGATACGCAATGATTGCCAACGTTTCCAGCGAAGGCGCACTCAATCGTGCCGGCTTGGGCGCCGGGAAAAGCTGTCGGACCCATTTCGCAAAGCCTGGATCGGTAGCGAGCTGCCAGCCTTCTGCTTTTTCGACCAGTTGAAACGCGCGGCTCTGCTGAATGTATTCCACTTTTAGTTGTTCGAGTGCTGCGGCAACTTCCGCATTTTTTACGCGCGCGAACTCGTTAGGCGTCTCACTCGCCGGATCACCTTCGGCCGCCTTGATCGCTGCGGTGATTTCATGAATCGAGAGCGGCTTTTGCGCGCTGAACAGGAGCGCTTCGATAACCTTTTCCAAGCTCATACTAGTTGTCATCCCGAGCGAAGCGAAGCGGAGTCGAGGGACCCCGCGGAGTTAGCTTTTCGCTTTCGCATCGGGGTTCCTCGACTTCGCTCGGAATGACTCTGTTCATCATGCTCCGATCGCGGTTTGAATCGCGTCCGCGATCCGGTCTGCTTGTTTGTCGATCATTTCAAACTCGCGCCCTTCGATAAGTAGACGAATTTTCGGCTCGGTACCGGAGTAACGCAGGAGCACACGGCCTTTGCCGAACAACTCTTTCTCGGCCTCTGTTACCAACTTCATCACAGAATCCAGCTCTGCCAGCGGACGCTTTTCTTTCACCGCCAGATTGCGCTGGGCCTGCGGATATTTTTGTAAACACGCCTTTAGCTTGCTCAGTGGCTGGCCGGTTTTGTGCATGATTCGCAAAATCTGGAGCGCGGTAATGATGCCGTCGCCGGTCGTGGTGAAGTCACGAAAAATGACGTGACCGCTTTGTTCGCCACCGAGATTCAGTTTTTGCCGCACCATTTCTTCAATGACATAGCGATCGCCGACTTTCGTTCGCGCGACTTTGCCGCCGCGCGCCGCGAGCGCTTCATCCAGACCAAAATTGCTCATGACCGTTGCCACGACAGTGTTTTGCTCCAGTCGACCGGATTCCAAAAGATCCAACGCCGCGATCGCTAGGATTTCATCGCCATCGACGATCTCGCCGTCCTCGTCGCAAAGAAGAACGCGATCGGCATCGCCGTCGTGACTAATTCCGACGTCTGCGCCGCTGATTTCGACAACCCGCTGGATTTCGTCTGGATGCATGCTGCCGCAGCCGTCGTTAATGTTGATCCCGTTCGGCTCGTTGTAGGCCACGGCCACCTCCGCGCCTAACTCGCGCAAAACGCACGGCGTCGATTTGTAAGCGGCGCCATTTGCGACATCCACTCCCACGCGCATTTCCTCGAGCGACATTCCCTTCGGAAAACTTGCCTTCGCGAATTCCACGTAGCGGCCGAGCGCGTCATCGATTCGCGTGGCTCGGCCAATGTTGTTCGCGGTTGGCCGAATCGAATCGATCTCGCCATTGAAAAGGAGGTTTTCGATTTTTTCCTCGATCTGATCATCCAACTTGTAACCGTCGTGCCGGAAAAACTTGATGCCGTTGTCCTGGTAAGGATTATGCGACGCAGACAGAACGATGCCAGCGTCAGCGCGCAGCGATCGGGTGATGTACGCAACGCCCGGTGTGGGCAACGGCCCGATCACCAGAACATCTACCCCAAGCGAAGTGATTCCGGCCACGAGCGCGTTTTCCAGCATGTAACCCGAAAGACGCGTGTCTTTCCCGAGCACGATCTTGGGCCGCGCGCCATCAGGCGTCCTGCGCGGATTCATCTGCGCGAACACATACGCCGCAGCGCGCCCAAGTTTCAGCGCCGTCTCCGCCGTAACCGGCTCAACGTTCGCAACACCGCGCACTCCGTCCGTGCCAAAGATTTTCTTCTGCTCGGTCACGGGCTAATTGAAACGCTCAAAGAGCGATTCGTAAACGCGAATTTTCGCAATGCCAAAGCCCACGGCTGGCGAGGCGGTTGCTGAGTGTTGAATTAGTCACCGGTAATGTTGGCAGTGGCCCTCTACGTTGCGTCCACGGCTTCGGTAGATTTTTTCGCAAGATTCATTTCATTAATTTTGCGATGAAGCGTGCGGCGGCTGATGCCGAGTTTTTTGGCAGCGGTGGTGACGTTGCCATTCGTGGCGGCAAGCGCTTGGGCAATCAATCTTCTTTCCGTCTCGTGCAGATCGAGCGGGCTCGTCTTTTCGCCGAACGCTTCAGTTGGTGAAACGCCGCCAGGTAACTTCGCCGTGGCAACCTGACGCAAGGGCGCTGGCAGATCGCGTAACGTGATTTGTTTGCCTGTGGCCATGACGACGCCGTGCTCGATTGCGGTGCGCAGCTCGCGGATGTTGCCGGGCCAATCGTACGCAAGGAGCGCGTCCATGGCATTCGGCACGAGGTCGAGAAGCGGTTTCTGGTTTTCCCTGCAAAAATGGCGCAGGAATCCGCGGACAAGAATCGGGATGTCCTCTTTTCGCTCGCGCAGCGGTGGCATCACGACGCGTACGACGTTGAGGCGAAAATAAAGGTCGTCGCGGAATTTACCTTCGCGGACGAGTTGTTCGAGGTTCTTGTTCGTGGCTGCGATCAGGCGCACATCGGCACGCAATGTTTGGTTGCCGCCGACGCGTTCGAACGAACGCTCTTCACTCATGACGCGCAGCAATTTGACCTGCGTGCTCGGATCGATCTCCGCGATTTCATCAAGAAAAAGTGTGCCGCCATTGGCTTGTTCGAACCGGCCGATGCGCCGTTCGTGCGCACCGGTGAACGCGCCTTTCTCGTGCCCGAACAATTCGCTCTCGAGAAGCTGCGGCGAAAGCGCCGCGCAATGTACTGCCACAAATTTCGCTTTGTTCCGCCGACTCAAATTGTGAATCGCATGCGCGGCTAGTTCTTTCCCCGTGCCGCTCTCGCCTTCGATCAACACATTCGCCGATGAAGGGGCGACTTGTTTGATTGTCTCAAGCACGTCATGCAACGCCGGCGAATCGCCCCAGATATTTTCGAGCCCGTAACGCTCGTCGACCTGTTCGCGGAGCGCGCGATTTTCCTGCTCAAGTTTGCGGTTCTGCACCGCACGCGCGATCAGCAATTCGACTTTGTCGAGGTTCAGCGGCTTGGTGACGAAATCGTAGGCGCCACGTTTCATCGCCTCGACTGCGACATCGACCGAGCCGTAAGCGGTCATCATGATGCAGATCGGCGGACGCGACAATTTCAGTGCGCGATCGATTAGCGTCATTCCATCTTCGCTGCCGAGGCGGAGGTCAGTTAGAAGCACATCAACCTGCTCGCGCTCCAGCACGTCCATCGCACCGGCAATATCGGCGGCGACGTACACGTCGTAATCGTTTTCGAGCAAACGCCGCAGGCCGTCGCGGGTATGCTTCTCGTCGTCAACAATCAGAACCGTGGGCTGAAGATCCATAAGGGAACCAACAACTAACCGCAGAGAACGCAGAGTTCATGGAGATTCAAAACATTTCTGTGGCTCGCGCGAGGTCCTCGCTGTGACGAAACCTTGCGACTCTGTGGCGCTTGCGGCGGAAACGTGTATCATCGCGCGTGCGTCAGCGAGTCTTTCGGGGTCTGATGTCGATTGTTCTTGTAGGCTGTCCCGCCCTGGTTGCTGGCGAGGACGCGGCCAGCGCAGACACGAGCTGGAAAATCGTGGCTCGTGACAAAGATCTTGAAATCTACAGCCGGCAGCGCCCAGGTTCGGCGCATAAGGAATTCAAAGCAGTTGGCCCGATTGACGCGCCGACTCGTGCTGTGGGCGCTGTGATCGACGATTTTGAAAATTATCCAAAGTTCATGCCTTTCACGACGGAATGCCGGCTGATTAAACAGGATGGCGACACGATGATTGGGTATCAGCGGCTGTCGCCGAAGATTTGCTCAGATCGTGATTACACACTGCGCGTTTCGAAGAAGTCATTGCCCGTACCCAATGGTGTGGTCTATACAAGCCGGTGGTCGCCTGCGAATGAACTGGGGCCGCCCGAAAAGAAAGGTGTAGTGCGGGTAAAAATTTGCGAGGGCAGCTGGCGGCTTGAACCCGAAGGATCCGCCAAAACACTTGCCACGTATTCCATCTACACGGATACCGGTGCCCCTTTGCCATCGTTCATCGACAATCGCGTAAGCCTGACGGGAATTCGAAGGTTGTTCGCGGCCGTTCGCAAACAGGTAAAGGAGCCAAAGTACGCGGCGGCTTCCCAGGCGTCACCAGCGCCTGCCAGGCCCTAGCAAAACCTTTTTCGCGAGTAACGCGCGCGAGTATTGTCTGTCCGCATGAAAGCGAATTTTTTCCTGTTTGTGGCCGTGATCGCCGGTGCATTTACGCTCAACGACGCCACTTTGGCCGAGAGCGCGCCTGACACTCCAAAGAAACCTGTCGCCACCGAATACCATGGAGTAACCGTGGAAGATCCGTATCAGTGGCTCGAATCGGACGAGGACTCGCAGGTGAAAGCGTGGTCGGACGCGCAGAACCAGCGAACGCGTAAAAATCTCGACAGCTTCCCCGATCGGGCGGCGATTGAAAAACAATTGCAAGAATGGTACGCGAAAACTTCGCCGAGCTATTCCTCGCTCGTCTCGCGCCCCGGAATTTTGTTCGCGATGAAGTTCCAGCCGCCGAAACAACAGCCGCTGTTGGTGACCCTTGCGTCGGTGGACGATCTTAAATCGGAAAAAGTGGTGCTCGATCCGAACGTCCTCGACACGAAAGGCACGACTGCGATCGATTGGTTTGTACCGTCGTCGGACGGCAAATACGTCGCCATGTCGCTTTCCAAAGGTGGCAGCGAAGACGGCACGCTTCACTTTTACGAAACTGCGACGGGCAAAGGTTTGCCGGACACGATTGCGCATGTCCAATATCCCACGGCAGGCGGCAGCGCGGCTTGGAACGCGGATGGCACCGGGATTTTTTACACACGGTTTCCCAGGAAAGGCGAGCGGCCGGATGCTGATCTCAATTTTTATCAGCAGATTTACTTTCATAAGGTCGGCACGCCCGATACAGAGGACAAGTATTCGATCGGCAAAGACTTCCCGCGAATCGCAGAGATCAACCTCGCGGCATCCCGCGACGGCAAATACATTCTCGCGACTGTGGCCAATGGCGATGGCGGGGACTTCGCGCATTATCTGCTTGGGCCAGATGGAACGTGGAAACAGATCACGCAGTTTAGCGATCAGATAAAACTCGCCCGCCTCGGGCGCGATAACGCGCTTTATCTGCTTTCGCGCGCGGATGCGCCACGCGGAAAGATTCTTCGTCTTCCGCTCGATGTGCCGGAATTAAAAAATGCCGCGGAGATTTTTGCTTCAGGAGAAGCGGTGATCGAGCAGATCGTGCCAAGCACAGATGCGCTCTATGTTGCCGATCTGCTTGGAGGGCCATCGCAAATTCGGCGCTTCGATTTGAATGGTAAGAATGAAACGAAGATCTCGACCCCACAAATCTCTGCTGTGCAGGAATTGCTCGCACTCGAAGACGGGTCGCTCCTGTTCCGCGACGTGAGCTACACCAACCCGGCGGCATGGTTCCATTGTCTCAATGGGAAAACCGATCCGGCGAAGACGGCCCTGCTGAGTACGTCCCCTGTCTCGTTTGCTGATATTGAAGTGCGGCGCGAGTTCGCCACTTCAAAAGACGGCACGAAAATTCCAGTGAACGTCCTTTCTCGAAAAGGAATGAAGCGCGACGGAAACAACCCGACGCTGCTCTACGCCTACGGTGGCTACGGAATCAGCATGTCGCCCAACTTTGATTTTACGCGGCGGCTTTGGTTCGATCGTGGCGGCGTGTACGTGGTGGCAAATATCCGCGGCGGTGGCGAGTTCGGCGAAGAATGGCACAAGGCAGGCAATCTCACGAAAAAACAAAATGTATTCGACGATTTTGCCGCGGCCGGGGAGTACTTGATCAAAGAGAATTACACGCGGCCGGGAAAACTCGCGATTCAAGGTGGAAGCAACGGTGGCCTCTTGATGGGCGCGATGATCACGCAGCATCCTGATCTGTTCCGTGCAGTAGTTTCCTCCGTGGGCATTTATGACATGCTGCGTGTGGAACTGGCGCCGAACGGTGCGTTCAACGTCACCGAGTTCGGCACGGTTCAAAATCCCGAGCAATTCAAGGCCCTTTACGCTTACTCGCCCTATCATCACGTTGTGGACGGAACGAAATATCCTGCCGTTCTAATGATGACCGGCGCAAACGATGGACGCGTGGCGCCATATCACTCCCGCAAGATGACGGCGCGCCTGCTTGCCGCGAACAAATCCGAGAACCCGATTCTTTTACGAACCAGCTCGAGCGCGGGCCACGGCATCGGCACTGCATTGAGCGAGCGCATCAAACAGTCGGCCGACATTTACGCGTTTCTCTTTGGGCAACTCGGGATGACAGGCAAGCGGGGTGATTAGTTGCAACGTTTGGGTGTGCCTTCATGCCTGCGGTTTCTGATCTCTGGCTTCTCCTGCTTCCAACATGCGAATGCGTTTGTCGATGAATGGCAAACGAATCGTCAGGGTAAGACCTCTGCCCTGGCGGCTCTCGATGGAGAGCTCGCCGCCCTGCTCGCGCACGATGCGGCGTACAATCAACAATCCAAGCCCACTGCCGGATGCTTTGGTTGTGAAATAAGGTTCAAATACGCGACTCAAGTTTTCCGCCGACATGCCGCCACCGGTATCGACAAATCGGACGATCACATGCGTATCGGCCAGATCGGTCCGAATGCGTAACGTGCCGTGGCGGTGCATGGCTTCGACACTGTTTTTGATCACGTTGTAAAACGCTTGCTTCATCTGATCGCGATCGAGCTGGAGCAATGGCAGATCCGAGCGCAACTCTTGTTCAACGACTATCTCGCGGTCCTGAAGCTCAGGCGCGAAGAAGCGAACCGCCTCTTCGACAATTGTGTTTACATTTTCCGGCCGCAGTTGCGGGCGTGATGGCCGGATGGCTTTCAAGAATTGAGTGACGATGGAATCCAGCCTGTTGACTTCGGAACGGGCGACATCAATCGATTGTTCGAGCTCCCCTTTTTCATCATTGTGGAGCTTTTGCACACTGCGCTCCATCAATTGCAAATGAATGTGCAATGAGTTAAGCGGATTACCGATTTCGTGTGCGACACCCGCAGCCAGTAACCTCAACGCATTCAAACGTTCCGACTCAATCGTTTGCTGCGCGTTGCGGCGGCTTTCAGTGATGTCGCGCAGGATGATCACATGCCCAACCTCTTCCGCTGTAGATGTGATCGCCTGGCCGGAATCATCCGCCTTCGCCAAGGCTTTGTCGGACAAGCCGCTTGAGGCTACAGTCGGTTCCCGCTGTTCCATCACCAGTGGGACAACGTAGAAATTGATGAACCGATTTTGCGGATAGAAGATTTCCATGTCGTGGCTCACCGGGCCGCCGCTTCGAGTCAGCGATTCCCAATCGAGACCTCCAATGCGTTCCTCCAGCCGCTTGCCGATTGCTTCGCCCGCCTCGAGTCCAAATAAGCCGCAAGCCGCATTATTCAGATAAGTGATTCGGCCTTTCGAATCGGTGACGATGATGCCTTCCTGGATGGCATTGAAAACTGTTTCCAGGAAACCCTTCTCTTGCGCCAGCCGCAGAAAATAATTCTGCACATCTTCCGGCCCGATGCGGCCGAGCCGCTCGATGAGTTTTTCAAGAAAACCCGCTTTCATAAGCTTAGGTCATGGTTGAACGCGCGAATCGTTGAAGCCTTGCAACCGATGCGCTGCGCCGATTTAACTGTTCAACGAGTCAACACTTCAACTTCTTCGTGTCGAGCCGGCACTTCCACCGTCAGCATTTCCACGCGCAAATAATTCAATACCACCGGCGCGAGGATTAAGCCGGGGATCCCCATGAGTCGTTCGCCGAGGATCAGGGCGATTAACGTAAGCCAAACCGGATTGCGGATCCGGTCGCCGATGATTTTGCTGTTCAGCAAATACTCGAGCTTGTGGATCACGATGAGAAAGACCAGCGCGGAAATCGCCAGCTTTAGGGACATTGTCAACGCGACAAAGACGATAATTGTGTTGCTGAGAAGATTCCCGACGATCGGCACGAGCCCGCAAAGGAATGTGATTGCAATGAGCAGCGGCGTGTGCGGCATGTGAACCGTCATGAGGAACATCGCGGTTAACGCCGTGTTAATGAGAGAAATGGTGATCTGCGCACCCATTACCGTCGCAAAGCTTCGGTAAAAATCGCGAAACCGCCTCGAAACTTGATCGCAGCAAATGGAGTAAAGATTATTCTTCACCCGATGCGTACCCCGGTACGGGTCGAGCCCGGTTTTGAAAAAAAGGCTCGCGGCAGCGACGATTCCAAGGATGCTGAAAATCAGGTTCGTGGTCGTGGCTTTGGCAACGTTTGCAACGTTGCGCAAGTAATTCGCTTCTTCCCCGAGCGTGCCGACCACGACCTGCCTCAGACTGTCAAAATCACTAAAGGGTAAGTCGATCTGCCTCTTCTGAGCCCATGCGCTGGCAGAAGGAATCGAGGTATCCGCCACATCCGGGAACGCCAAAATCGCCGCCCGGGTAAAATAAACCCCGGCGCCCCCGATCCCAACGACAGCGATGATGAACAACGTCAGCGCCAGCCATTTTCTTCGCGTGAGAGAATACAGTTGGCGCAATGCAAAATATGAAAACAAGACTACCAGCAGCGGCACGCCAAGACGAAGAATCCCCGCCAGAATAATTGTTGCGGCGAGCACTGCGTAAGAAACTCGCACCGGGGTAATCATGAGTCGCTCACCCCTTTTTACTCCATCCGTGGCGGATATTGTCAACCAGGCCGTATGTTTGCTGTAGAGTCATCTGTGCTCAGCGCAGCAGGCTTACGCGACACTACAAAAAATCGAAAATCGCTGCCGGACGACGACAGAAGTTTGTTTGGAATCTCGCTGCGCTAGCAACAATGTTCCGCTTACAAGGCCTGGCCTGTTTCTTTTTCAGCGCGTTCTTTCAGCGCCGCTTTGCGCGATAGTTTTACGCGGCCTTTGTCGTCGATACCGATGCATTTCACCCAAATCATATCGCCGATCTTGACCACGTCCTCTGTGCGGTTCACTCGAAAATCGGCAAGCTCGGAAATGTGGACCAAACCGTCCCTGCCAGGGAAAACTTCAACAAACGCCCCGAACTCCTTCGTCGTGACGACGCGTCCCTGATAGGTTTGCCCGATTTCGATTTCGCGCGTCATGCCGCCGATAATTTCCTTCGCTCGCGTCATGCTCTCGCCAGTCGTTGCGTAGATGTGCACTGAGCCGTCGTCCTCGATGTTAATTTCGGCGCCGGTTTCCGCGACGATGCCCTTGATGGTTTTGCCGCCGGGCCCGATTAGCGCGCCGATCTTCTCTGGATTGATTTTAATTGTCTCGATTCGGGGCGCGTATTTCGACAACTCGGTCCGCGGTTGATCCAGCGTGCTACGCATGATCTCGAGAATCTTCGTGCGAGTTTCTTTCGCGCGTTGAATTGCTTCCGCCATGATGTTGTGACCGATACCGGGGAGTTTCAGGTCAAGCTGAAAACCCGTCACGCCTGCGTCCGTTCCGCAAAGCTTGAAATCCATATCGCCATAATGATCTTCGGATCCAATGATGTCCGTAAGCAATTCGTAGCGCTTCAATTGCCCGTCATCACTGGCCTCGCTGACGAGGCCGATTGAGATTCCGGCAATCATGCCCTTCACGGGCACACCTGCGTCCATCAGTGCGAGCATTCCGCCGCACACGCTGGCCATGGAGGTCGAGCCGTTAGATTCCATGATCTCGCTGGAAACGCGGATGGCGTAACGGAATTCGTTTTCGCTTGGCACGACCGGTTCGAGCGAACGTTCGGCCAGCGCGCCATGACCAATCTCACGCCGTCCAGGCGCGCCCGTTCGTCCGGTTTCGCCTACGCTAAAGGGCGGAAAATTGTAATGCAGAATAAAGCGCTTTGATTGTTCGCCTCCACCGTACGCATCAATCATCTGTGCTTCTTCAATGGGAGCCAGCGTCGCAAGCGCGAGTGCTTGAGTTTCGCCACGCTGAAAAATCGCAGAACCGTGTGCTCGCGGCAGCACGCCTACTTCGCAAGTGATCGGGCGCAAATCGTGATAGCCGCGCCCGTCCACGCGTTGCTGTTTTTCCAGAATGCTGGCGCGAAACATCTTCTTTTCGACAAACTCGAATGCCTGAGAGATCGCAAACGAATTTGCCTCGGGAAATTTTTGGAGAATCGTCGTCTTTACCTCATCTCGCAGAGCGTCGATCGCTTTTGCGCGCGCACTTTTGCCTTCGGTGCGCAGGGCTTGTTCAAGTCGATCGCCGGCAACCTGGCGGGCGATATCCACCATCTCTTGATTCACGAGGAGCAACTTAACGTCACGCTTCGGTTTACCCACTCTCGAGGCCAGGTCTTTCTGGGCCTGAATCATTTTACGCGCATGCCCGTGCGCGAACTCGAGCGCTTTTATAAATTCAGCTTCCGGCATTTCCTTTGCCGAGCCTTCGATCATGATCACGTCGTTTTCCGTACCGACGTACACAAGGTCGAGATCGCTCTGGGCGCGCTCGTCATGTGTCGGGTTGGCAACGAACTCTCCATTAACACGACCAATCCGCACCGCTCCAATCGGCCCTGCAAAAGGAATGTCCGAAATAGAGAGCGCGGCGGATGCACCGTTCATCGCGAGAATGTCGGGATCGTTCTGGCCATCGGCGCTGAGCAGGATGGAGATGATCTGGGTGTCGTAAAAATATCCCTTCGGAAAAAGCGGCCGCAAAGGCCGATCGATCATTCGCGAAGTAAGCGTTTCCTTTTCTGTAGGACGGCCTTCGCGTTTGAAATAGCCGCCCGGGAATTTTCCGACGGCAGCCGCTTTCTCGCGGTAATCAACTGTCAGTGGGAAGTAATCCTGACCTTCTTTGATTCCCAGGGCCGAAACCGCGCTGACAAGCACAGTGGTGTCGCCGCACGTAACGATAACTGCGCCATCGGCGAGCCTGGCGATTTTTCCGGTTTCGATAGATATTTCATTGCCGCCGATTTTGGCGGTGACCTTTTGTTGCATGATTATTTTCCTGGATTAGCGGTTCCAGGCGGTCACCCCGACTGTAGGTTTTAAACCCGTTGTTCGGCAGCTGCCGGACGCGAAACTAAAACCTAAAATCCAAGGTGATTGCTACGCCTGGGACTGCTGGTTATCTCTTTAGTTGTGGCTTCGAGCAGTTCAAATGTCCAGATCCGAACCTGCCGAATTGAGCGCTCCGGTTATTTCCGAAGGTTCAGCTTCTCGATCAATTTCTTGTAACGATCAGCTTCCGTTTTGCTCAAATAATCGAGCAGACTCCTCCGTTGCGCGACCATTTTGAGTAAGCCGCGCCGCGAAGAGTGATCTTTCCGGTTAACCTTGAGGTGCTCAGTTAAATGCTCGATCCGGTGAGTGAGAAGTGCCACTTGCACATCCGCGCTGCCGGTATCTTTATCATGTAACTGGAACTCCTTGAGATCCGACGTTTGGTTGCTCTCAGCCATAACGAAGCGCCTATTGTAGATGAGGAATCGATTTTCGCAACCGCGTAGCGCGGTGAGGGCCGCTTGGATTGGTTTTTTTCCTAAGCTGGATGTCTTTCGCGTTTGCCGTCGTACCAAAGGCTGAGCTTTGCACGCGAACGGACTCCGCGCTGACCGCGGACAATCACGCCAAAGAAATTGCGCAGAAAATGTTTCGCAGGGTGCATGCGCAATTTTCGACCTGAGGTGACAACGGGTTCCCGCAGCACTTTGAAAGCGCCCAGCTTTTTTAGCCCGAGGGAGAAATAAACTTCTTCACCAGCAAAGTACTGCTCATCGAATCCGCCAACGACATCGAAGTTGCGCCGTGTAGTGAAAAGAAATGCGCCGGCCCCAAGATTTAGGCCGAAATAAACCCACGAAAACCCGCGCAACAGCAGGCGTCCCCAAATGGGGATAAATCCGTCCATCGCCACTCGCGCGCCGCCTCCGGCGGAGCCACCTTCCAGGGCGGCGATCCCTCCACTCACGTGCGCTCGATTGATCCGCGTATCGGCGTCAACGAAGAACAAATACTCGCCTTGCGCAGCGCGTGCGCCTGCGTTCCGAGAAGCCGCGATTTGGCGTCGATTGATTGGGATCACCTTCGCGCCGGCCCGCGACGCAATCTCCGCCGTCGCGTCCGTTGACGCATCATCAACAACGATGATTTCGTAAGGCAACGCTGCGCCAGAAGCCGCATTCCGAATTGCGGCCAGTGTATCCGAAAGTTCGTGCTCTTCGTTGTAGGCGGGAACGACAAATGAAATCATTGCTTTGCTGAGGCGAGCCATATCGCCCGTGATCAACAGACACGCAAGTCGTCGGCGCGCACGCGCTACTTTTTCCGGGCGTACAGAAGTGAATCGAGAAGTTTCCCATCTTTGAGGACGTTGTTCTTGAGGCGTCCTTCGAAAGCGAAGCCCGCTTTTTCCAGCACGCGCGCCGATGCGGGGTTATGCGAACGGCTCTGCATAAATTCGCCGCAGCTGAAATTTTTCGAAGCAGAAATCGGTGAAGGCTGAGACGGCCTCGGTCATAATGCCGCGTCCCCATAATTCCTGGCTCAGCCAGTAACCCAGCTCAGCCGTCTGCCGATGCACGTCAGCTCCGATGCGAATGCCAATCCCACCCACGGCTGCCTCATTAGCCTCGACAGAAAACAGCGTCACCGGCTCGGAAGTAATTACTGATTTCAAAAAGGTGTGGGCATCCTCGATCGTATACGGATGCGGGAAAATATCACGCAACGCGATCCAGACTTTGCGATTGTTCGCGTGTCTTGCGAGCGACTCCGCATCGTCCAGCCGCCACGGACGAACTGTGCATCGCTCAAGCGTAAGTTTCATCCAGTTGTCCGGCAATGAAAGCGACGCGAGGACGCGTGCGCACTCCCAAAGCTTGCGCGAAATTAGTGGGCGTTGCAGTCGATTTTGCACGTAGAGCTTTGGAGTGCGATGCGTCCTCGCCTCGCTTTTTCACAACTTTCCACGCTCGACGGTGAATTTGACCTATCCTTCGAGTTTGATACCAGCTTTCTGCACCTCGCGATAAGGCAACAGCCATACGAGCGATTCATCGTGAAGATCGACCACCTGAATGCGATTCCCCCATGGATCGCGAAAGTCGCAGCGGAACGGCGGTTCCAATTTGAGTTTGTATTTCTCGGTAAGTTTCTTTCTGACTTCCTCGAGCTGCGTTTCATCGCGAACCATGATCCCGAAATGCCGCATGTTTGCTCGCTGAACCTTGTCGACTTCGAAAATCGCCAGGAACTGATGGTCACCCAGTTTGAAGAACGCGTCGCCCTCGCCGCCACTCATCTGTTCGAGATTGAAAACATCCTTGTAAAAGGCCACCGCCTTCTCAACATCATCCACCTCGATCGCGACATGATTGCATCCATAGACTTGCACGCTCATATATCAGATTAGTCGAAAATGAAATCGTGCGCGATTTTCTGATTCATGTCGGTCGTGGTTTGAAGATTAGCGTTCGAGAATTTTGGTCGCGCGTAAAGAACTGGCTGTAAACACGAGCGCCGTTTGAGAGCGTAAACATTTGGCCTACCCCGGCAGTATGTTTTGGGCGCCGGCACGGCAATCTCGCCATTAAGAACTTTTGCTGTTAAACTCTCGATTGTATGAGCCTTACGGAGATCAAGCACGCGGTTCGGGAGCTCTCGCCTCAAGAGTTTGCCGAGTTGCGGAAATTCATCGCCGATCAGGATCACGCGGCTTGGACGGAACAGATTGACGACGACGCTGCTGCTGGCAAACTCGACTTTCTTTTTGACGAAGCCGACCGCGAAAGTGCGAAGGGTCAGTTGCACGATTGGCCCGAGAAACAGTGAAGTCAAAGTGCACGCGCCGCTTTTGGAAACTACACGACGCCTTACCGCATCATCGAGCTATAGGTCGTTTGGTAGGCGACACCGTAGAATGGGTCTGGATCGGAACCCATGAAGATTACAACAAATTAGTGTCATAGTTTCTTCAATCGCGGACAGTCTTCATCCCCTGCCGAGCGATCCGATCGACCAATTGCGGATATGGCAGGCCTGCTTTCCCAGCTGCGAGCGCGAAGTCTTCATCGTCTGCGAGGATCGGATTTGGATTCGCCTCAATAAAATACAGTTTGTTTTCGGGTGTCAGGCGAAGATCGATTCGCGCGTAGCCGTCGATCGTCAGCAATCGGTAAATCTCTTTGCATTTTTTCTGGATATTAGTGACAAGCGCGGGATCGAGATTTTCGGCGAACTGGTTCTCCAAGCCCCATCGTTTTCGATATTCTTCGTCCCATTTGGCTTTGTAAGTAGCGATCTTCGGTTCATCGGGCGGGACTTCGCGGAAGACCAGTTCGCGAATCGCAAAAACCGCCAATCGCACATTGCCCATCAGACTCACGTAAAGCTCGCGACCCTCGATGTATTCCTCGGCAATAACGTCACTGTTGTATTTCTCGTGAATGAAAGTTACGCGTTCGCGAAACTGCTCGTCATTTCCAACGAAAGACGCTTGTGAAATCCCGTACGACGCCTCTTCTTTGACTGGCTTCACGATGAGCGGAAACTTCGGCTGCTTCAGGCGCGCGATCCGCTGTCCGCGTGGAATGACCACGAAATTCGGCACGTGAATGCCGTGATAATGCAAAATCTTTTTTGAGATGCCTTTGTGTTTGCAAAGCGTCAACCCGGTCGAGCCGCAGCCGGTGAACGGCAGGCCTTGCATCTCGAAAAATGAAACAATGTTCTGGTCGAATTCAGACTTGTTCCTGAATTGTTCGACCAGATTGAAAAGGACATCAGGCGCGCACATTTCCAGTTTTTGCCGCAGCAGATCGACATCGTCGTAGATGGCCAGATGTTCCGGTGTATGCCCCATCGCGCCGAGCGCATTCATCACGTCTGCCTCGGTCTTCCACTCTTTCGTTTTCAGTTCGTCACTGAAATCCTGATCGACCTTGGTGGGGCTTGTGCCGTCGAAGAGCACTAGAACTTTTAGTTTCTTTTTCACGTCAGGTCATCCCGAGCGGAGCGAAGCGAAGTCGAGGGACCCCGCCGGAACAACTTAAGGTTTCGCAACGGGATGTCTCGACTTCGCTCGACATGACGGGTTACTTCGTGCGCTTGAATTTGCCGGTGAAAAGATAATTCATCACCAGCGTTGTGATAAAAGCGGTAACACGAAAATCCTGCTGCGGATCATCATTCAGCACATGCAATCCGAGTTCATCACATCGACTGGTAAGCCTCGCAAGGAGCTGGTTCACGGAGAATTTCTTTTCGTTTGTCCACTGGCAAACTGCATTCAGTAATCGCCGCCTCCGTCGGCGCAAATAGGCGCCTGCCGTGATACCAGCCGGTGCGCCAAAGAGCTGTCGTAAATCGGCATCATAAAAATCCGGGTACGTATCTTCGTTAAGTTTACGTTTGTGCGCGTAATACGTTTTGAGCTTTACGTTGAGACAATCGTAATCGGCGACGCGATATTCCGGCGTGTGCACGGGTGGCATGCCCGCCAATGAGCGCATCAGCTCATCAATGTATTCCATTTTTCGGAGCGCCGGCCAGCCAGCATAATTCTTGCGCCAATCGAGTTCCGGCGTGAGCCAGACCGCAAATGTCTCAGCGAAATCCTCGTCCGGATGGCTCTGCGCATACCAATCCTCAAGGTGAACGACGTAACTACGGCTGAATGGGCGTGGCCGGTAAGTGTCCGGCGTTTCCTCACGCGATGTTTGCCCGAAACATTGTATCCATTTTTTCCGACGCGTCAGTTGATAAGCGTACATGTAAGCGTGCCCCGCTTCATGTCGCATTAACTTCATGAACCACTCCGGCGTCCCACCTTCGACTTCGAGCATCATCGTGCGCTCGAGCGCGCGCAGCCGGTCGTGTACCAGAAAAAACGGAACAAAGATCGCAGGAACCCCAACTGGGACGAACCACTCATCGCCAATATGACACGGCGGATGAAACACCAAGCCTTTTGCCGAAAGCTCATCGTACAGTTGCCGGATCAGCGGCTCCAGCGCCGTGCCCTCGAGGCGCAAGCCGAGCGTGGAGATTCGGCGCTCGAGAAGTTCCTGGTCGCTCAATGACGCCCAATCGGCAGCTTCCATTTCGCGAATGGTATCACCGCGCCGCGGACTGTCCGCCGTCACACGGAGCGGGGGTGGCCGATCCATAATCGAGTCATGCCTAGGCAAACCACTGCCGCCGCCGCGTTTGTTCTCCTCGTACGCCATCGCCCGTCTCCTGAACGCGACCGGCTAAAGAAATCCATCTGCAGCCGGAAAGCGAAAGAACTCTGGATCTAAGTCGAATAACTGCACCGGCCGACGAACTACGCCGATACCATTGCGGATCATGCTTTCCGCGATAGATCGCGCCTTTCTTAATGGAGGCGGCTTCGGCGTCAGCGGTGAATCGTCCGGTAGTCAAAAATACCCGGTGATCATAATCGCCTTGAATCGCGCCGCGGAACTTGTCGATCTCAGGGCGGCTGACCGCATTTTGTCGCCAACGCTTCGCCTGAAAAGCAGAGCGAATCGTGACGACACCTTGTCGGAACAGGCCGAAGCCGTCGATGCCACGATCTGCGCCTCGATTGGTAACTTGGAGCTGCTCGTAACCCAAGGGCCCAAGAAATGAGATACAGAACTGCTCGAAATCTGTGGCTCCAAGATTTTGAAGTTCTGAAATGATACGGCGCTTCACCTCAGACTCGTTTTCGTACACCAAATCTTTCAGCGTCGCTTGATGCGCGAGTAATAACTCTTCGGAAGAATCTGCGGTAGCACTAGTGGCGCGCGCTCGGCCTCTTGCCGTCAGCTTCCAGACACCCCGAGTCGAGCCGTCGAGCTCACCCTTCTCGACGAGCTTCTGCCGACTCCATTGAACGAGATTGTGCCACCGGAATGTTGAAGGACTGCTTGGTAGACGTGCCGTCAAATCTTCCTCGGTCAATTGCGGGAAGATCTCGGCCAGTTTGGGATAGAGTTCTTTTGGCTCGGCCTTCCCGCCAAGCTCCTGCAATGTCTTAAGAAGCGGCAGTTCGATTTCGCTCTGCTTCGGGAAGCTCATCGCTGTTGAACTTCGTAGGCGCGCACACGGCGCAAGTGCTCCCACGCCCGCGACATCACCTCTTGAGTCCAGTCGATTTTCTCCCGCTCACAATACTGCAACAGGTCTATAACAAGACTGCAGACTGCATCTTCCTTTGCCTCGGTCAGATCGACCCTGTCTGCTATCTCCTGCATCGTCCTATCTCCTTCCGTCATCTCAGCCAGGATCTCAGGGTCGGATCGCAACACGTGAGCCTTCAGCGCCAGTTCGGCGGCCGCAGCTCCTTCCTTATTGCTTGACTGCGACATGCGTGAAGTTTTGGTCGCGAAGGGCGATTTTCGCATGGCGATATTTAGCATGTGAGCGTTTGGAAGGCTACGAAATTGCGGCGTCCGGGCTCGCAGTTCTTCAAGCAGCGGGGTGCACTTTTGTTGCGGTGATCGGTTGACACACCTCCCAACTCGTCTATAGAGAGGCCGGCTCGCCGCGGCGAGTCGTTGTCAAAAGTCCGCGCGTCGCCTTAAGGGCTAGCGCGCCTGGGCTGTTCCGAATCCGAACTAAAAGCTGCATTCCTGCGGCGTTCGGCATCGAGAATAGGTGCTCCACACGAGACTCGACAACATCGGAGCAACCCCCAAAACACCAGGAAGCTATTTTACGCAGTCATATTTTTCTCATTGCTGGCATCGGCCGCTTTTGCGCGCGAGGAGTCGATCCTGGCGCGTGTCACCAGTTACTGGGCAGGCGAGGGCTCCAGCTTCGCCAGTACCGGCCGACGATTACACTCCGGACATTGCGCCGTCGATCCCAAGCGAATTCCGTACGGCAGTAAAGTTGTTTTCCCTGATCGCGCCTGCACAGCGGTCGACACCGGGCCAGCGGTCATTAGTCGCAAGGCTGCTCGTCTATGCGGACGGACTGCGAGCCAACTCAAGGCCATCGTGGTCGACCGATTTTTTGAAACAAAGCGAGAGGCGATGGCATGGACGAACACGCATCCCCACTTTATGACCCTTCAAATTGTCCGGCCCGGATCTCACTCAGAACCGCCCGAGCTATGATTAAGTTGAAAAATATTCGTAGTCGCTTCTCCCACGACGATAGGGACTTACAGCTGAGATCGCCGTGCGATGCTGGACAAACACGGAAACGGCTGTACATAACGGGCCGATGAAATTGATCTACGCGCCGATTCGCGCTGCCCGCTGGGGCGGGCGAGCGGCATAGAGGCTCGTTAGACTTCACCAAGTTGGAGCCCGCAATCGCGGCACCCCAGTGGTCGAATCTTACCACGCGCGAGTTTTTTGCGCCGGTATCCCGAACCAACTTCGGCAATCACACTTAACAACGTAGAAAGTTATGAAACCAATACTTCAAATTAATCACAAACAGCGAGGCTCACGTCGCGACAACCGCGCACGGCGTAGTCACAAGAGTTTTCCATTAACGGATTACAACTACCATCCAACAGCGGAAACCCAGGTAAATTCCTCCGTCGGCTGGCGGGCCACTAAGTCGCCCGCCTTCCACAAGCTAAGCAGTGAATTCCTGGGCGGAGAAACAAGCCGGGATTTTGTTGCCGAGCTTTTGTTCTTTATTGTGATCACCGGCCTCGCCGTATGGCCGATTATGTCCATGCTCATCGCAGTGATTCGCATGATCAGGAATTACTGACGGTCCGGATTAGTCAGCGGTGTTAGCGGTTGCCGCCGAAAATGCCGCGAATAGTTTGGCAGACCATTTATGAAAACGAAGGCCACAACCTTCCACATCATCGTCTGGTCGATGCTGACACTGGCCGGCGTCAATCTGCTTGCAGCGAAGGAACCTCTCTACGACGAGCTCGGCTCCTATTCGCGCAAGGTCACGACTGACTCGGTCGAAGCACAACGCTATTTCGATCAGGGCCTCGGTTTTCTTCACGGATTCAATCATCGCGCGGCAATCCGCGCGTTTCAGCAAGCCGCCGAACTCGATCCGGAGTGCGCGATGGCGCATTGGGGCGTAGCGCTCGCGTGCGGTCCGCACATTAATTCTATGGCCGTTCCACCGCCCGCAGCGGAGCTCGCGTGGAAGGAACTCGGGCTGGCTCAAAAGAATGCCGGAAACACGTCGCCGGTTGAGTGGGCGCTGATAGATGCCCTCGTAAAACGTTACGCTAATCCGCAGCCGGAAGATCGCAGCGGGCTGGATCGCGCTTATGCCGATGCCATGCGCGAAGTGTGGAAAACATATCCAAAGGATCCAGACGTCGGCGCTTTTTTCGCGGAAGCAATGATGAATTTGCGGCCTTGGGACCAATGGACACCAGATGGCAAGCCGCAGCCGGGAACGGACGAGATTATTGCCACTCTTGACGCAGTGTTGACACTTAACCGGAACCATCCGTTGGCTAATCATCTTTACATTCACGCGGTCGAAGCATCGCCGAATCCGGAGCGCGCGATTGCTGCCGCGGACCGGCTCCGCAATTTACAGCCGGGCCTCGCTCACAATGTGCACATGCCGTCGCACATCGACATTCGCACTGGCCAGTGGATGAAAGCTGTCGATACAAATGCAAAAGCAGTGGAAGCGGATCAGCGGTACCGAAAAATTTTCGGGCCAGCGAAGGGTTTTCTAAACGTGTATATCGCGCATAACCGCCACATGCTCGCTTACGCTGCCATGATGACGGGTCAGCGCGACCTGGCAATGAAACACATCCACGCCATGGTCGCTGAGATACCGGCCGATTTTCTAAATGAAAACGCGTTGCAAGCGGAAGGAAACGTCGCGATGCCGCTGGAAGTAATGGTGCGCTTTGGGCTGTGGGACGAAATCCTCGCCGAGCCGGAACAGTACACTGACAAGATGTGGTTCACGCGCGCATTTCACTACGCGTCCCGGGCGATCGCTTACGCGGCGAAAGGCGACACGGCCAAGGCGCGCAAAGCGCAAAGCGTTTTCCTCGAACGCGCCAAGCTTGTTCCAAAGGACGATTTTGTGAGCAACAACAGTTGCGAAGCGCTTCTCGCCGTCGCAATTCCGATGGTCGAGGGAGAAATTTTGACCGCAGAAGGAAAGATTGATAACGGCATTGAGCAGCTGCGCGCTGCAATCCAAAAGGAAGACGCCCTCAAATATGACGAGCCACCCGGATGGTTGATTCCGGTCCGTCACTCGCTCGGAGCGGTTTTGATGAAGCAACAACGTTTTGCTGAAGCGGAGCAGGTCTATCGCGAAGATCTCGCGCGTTTGCCCGAAAACGGCTGGTCCTTACTTGGCCTGGCAGAAAGTTTGCGGAAGCAAAAGAAAAACGCAGACGAAGTTGCCCAAACGCAGGCGAAGTTTGAGAAAGTTTGGGCAAAAGCCGATCTCACCATTACCACTTCGTGTCTTTGCCAGCCGCAGGCGTGACTAGGTGCGAAAGGAAACCAGGCTCAGATGAGCTGACGTTTTCTCAGGCCGATGGAAAAACCTACAGCTTTGCGTAAACGCCCATTAGTGGACGTTTCGATGGTGTCGGTGAACGGAAGTCGCTGACGAAACCATCCTTGGTGCGAATTTCAACATGACCAACGCTTCGCGACGTACCATACACAAGCACTGAACCAACGGGCGCGGCGAATGGATCCGTTATCGATAGTCTTTTGAATCCGTAGTTGTTGACGAGTTCCGACGCAGCGTCTCTGGCAAGGTCGGTCTTCGGGCGGGAATCGATGGCACCCGAAGCGAGCAACGCATCTTTGACGTAATGCCAGCATCGCGAACGCGAATGCGCATGGGCGCGCTCTTGCGCGACCGTTGCCGCTTGCACTAATCTGTTGTCGATGCGCCGATCAATTTTGGCGAACGGGTAAACGATTCGCTTCGGATAATAGTCGCTAATCACGGGCACGGATTCCTTTTTACCCTGCGGAGATCTGAAACTGAAATGGCTGCCATGCTGCTCCGTTTGATTTACGGTCGGCAGATTCATCGGACGCACAGGTTCCATCGTAAAAGTTGCTCGCGAGGCCGCCTTCTCGACTGCTTGCGTCGGCTTTTGCGCAGCTACCCGCACCGGCTTTTCAGCGCTCGTGCGCACTGATTCTGTCAGGAGTTTTCGCGTTTTTTTAGAGATCGCCGGCGCTGTCTTCGCCGTGATCACCTGGACTACATCGTTCGTGGCCTCATCGCTTCGACTTTCGCCGCCCAAGCTGGCCGGCGCCAAGCCCTGGGCACGTACGCCCGCGCTGAACGTCACCGAAACCAATGCAGTTGCTAGTGCTAAGAAGAGTGGTTGTCTCCGCACGAGCGCGAGGTATGCCGGAAATCACAAGCCGTGGCAAGCTTTTTTTTTGACAAAAACTATTGGCAGCTGGTCGCTTACGGCGTCGCGGTTCCAGTGCGCAAGGGAATGACGCCAGTCCGTTTTAATCGTCCGGGGAGTAATCGGACCCAAATCCGGGCGGAGGACCGAACATCTGGTCACGGTCGATGTACACCCTGTTTCGATGACGGGGCACGGATTCTTGCTCGTCCGGCGCGACGATGGCAGTGCGCCCCGATGGCAAGCGCAGGATCAATCGGCCATCCGATGTGATACCCGTAACGCGACTGCGCACTGAATGAGTGCGAGCTCGCGTGGAATCCGTAGCCGAACTCCGGCTGGATGGAGCGCTTTTGACTATTGAGGCGACAGATTTCTTTTTGCTCTCAGCAGCGGACCGGCTTCCGGTAGCTGGCGACGGTTCGGTGTTTGGTTGCGTGGATGAGTTTGCGGCTGTGTCCGTAGAAGCAGCGGGGTCGGGCGTCGCTGCCGCAGCATTCTCCGCTGCATTCGTTGGAGCGGGGCCATGCGGTTGGGCGCTCGCTATTTGAGCCTGCTGAACATCGGCTGGCGAAACGTGAAACGGATTCGGAGTCGTCGCGGCGTTTGCCGAAGCGGGAGTTTCAGTTGGGGCAGTTGGATTCACGGGTTGCGATGACACAATGGCGGGAGGCGATGTCGAAGTGTTTCGAGTGATTTGAGTCGCTGGCTGACTTGCCCCCGGTGAAGAGTCCGGCACACCAACCAGAACGCCAACTTGCTTTGGCTTTTGCATGCCACGAACCAACTTGCCGATCGAATCCGGGAAGACCACGGGCGCGATTGCCGCTACCAGCAACAGCAGGACGCCAACCACCGCCGCGGTTCGCACCAGCCGCCGCGGCCGCGCTTCTCTCGGCCGCGGAACGCTTGTCCTAAGAGGGACACCGTAGCGATCGGATAGCGTGCGCCTGCGCTCAATTTTCCCAAGCGATTCGCGGATCATTTCCGTAACGACGAGCAAATCCTTTGGACGCTGAGCGGGGTGGCGATGCAACAACCGGCCTAACAAGACTCGCAACGGCTTTGGAAACCCTGAAAATTTTGGACCGCGCTGGAGCGCCTCGGCTGAGAGCGCAACCCCGGTCAGCAGAAAGTAGAGGGTCACGCCGAGTGAGTAGATTTCCGGGCGGATATCATTCGTCGGGTCGCTGAATTGTTGATCATTCACGCCCTGGTCGCTGGCGGGTTTGCCAGGCACATCTGATTCGCTCGGCTGAGGCATGAGCGCCGGCAAGCCAAAGTTGGTGACCTTCACCAACGGCCAAGTGCCCTCAGCGGTTTGCCCTGGCACGAGCATGATGTTCGAGGGCCGAATGGCCGGATAGGGGAGCTTGTGAAAACCGGCCGATGACAACACACTCACGATCTGTTCGCCCACTCGTAGTGCAGCGTCAGCCGGCATCGGTCCGTGGCTGCGTACCCATGACGCGAGTGTCTCACCCGCGAGCCGCTCGGACACGTAAACGTAATCGTCTCCTTCGCGCCCAAAATCGCGGACGCTGCCGATATTGGCATGCTGGAGCTTCTGCGCCGACGATATATGTTCTTCAAATCTCTCACGCTCGGCCGTGTCGATACTCGCTGCCGGGATCAGCGTCACAGAGACTGGCTCCCCGGTTCTCTCATCCACGGCTTCGTAGCTTGTTGCGGGACCGGCGCTAAAGGGTTGGTACGGCGTACCGTCATATTGAAGACGGATGCGGTAATTCTTGAGGAATGTCGTGCGCTCCATAACCGGCCTCGTTGGCCACGGCACAACTACGATCTGGCTGCACCGCCATTCATTCAACCGTGATTTCGGCCTCGAGTTGCTCGGTGTTTGCGTTCGAGAGAACGTGATCTCATTTGAAAGCCTGCGTCCTGGCCGTTACTCGAATACACTTTGGAAATTGCGCCCGCGGCGAAATTTGCGAATCTAAACCGCAGATCCTGGTACCCCGTGGTGTAACGGTAACACAGCGCCCTTTGGAGGCGTTATTCATGGTTCGAATCCATGCGGGGTAGCCACGTAAAAGCGTCTTCGACGCTCACGTGGCTCGGCCGGTGGGAACGCGCGCTGCCTATCTGCCGCGAAATTTCTCGAACCAATGCCTCAGTTGTTGACGTTGTTTAAATTTTCCGGGTTTCCTGATTAGCTTTTCCGTTCCTGCTTTTGCGGCACGAGCACGATTTTTCCCAATGCTCCTGGTTTCATCACCGATCGATGCGCATCCGCTGCTTCAGCTAACGGAAATTCTTTGTTGATCACCGGATGCAACGTTCCGTTTTCCAGACTGGCTACGAGCGCAGCGTGAATGCTTGCCAGCTCTGCCGGCGGCGTGTTCGGCAAAATCATCCCGCGCACATCGGCATCGCGCTGCATCGTGTCGCGCGGATTAATCTCCACCGGGCCGCGACTGCCGATGATCACGACGCGCCCGCCTTTTGCGAGAATGGTGAGGTCCTTCCCGAGATTCACGTTCGCGAGTAGTTCCACGATCACATCAACACCGTGCCCACAGGTCGCCTTCATTATCTGCTCAAAATGATCAGGCGCGCGATGATCGAACACCTCGTGAGCACCTTGTTGGCGTGCGAGCTTGATTCCGTCGTCGCTGCCCGCCGTGCCGAACACGCGCAGACCGCGAGCACGGGCCAGTTGCACCGCCGCAGTCCCGACACCGCCGCTCGCACCATGCACTAGAACCGTTTCACCTGGCTTCGCATTGGCGCGCTGGAACAACCCGCGATACGCCGTCGCGTAGGGCGTCCCGATCGCCGCACCTTGCACGAACGAAACACTTGCCGGTAACGGATGCACTTGCTCTTTTTTGCACAACGCGAACTCTGCATACGTTCCGCTGATCGATCCCGCGGTGTAAATACGATCGCCGGTTTTAAACTCACTCACATCCTCGCCGACCTGCTCGACCACACCCGCGCCGTCATTCCCGGGCGTGTACGGCAACTCTGGCAATCGCGCGTACGTTCCCGCGCGAATATAAGTATCCACCGGGTTGATACCGATGGCTTGCATTCGCACGAGCACCTGACCGGGGCCGGGTCGCGGCGTCGGCACTTCTTCGAACCGAAGAACTTCCGGTCCGCCAAATTCTTTCACTCTGATTGCTTTCACGCGTTTTTGCTTCGTCCTTTTTAGTTCTCTTTTTGTCGCACTCGATAAATCAGAAACAAAACCACTGCGGCGTTTACCAGCACCACCAGTAGACGGACAACCGTAAATTCCTTAATCAACTCATACACCTCCAACGGCATCAATGAGCTTGTCGCAACAATAGTCAGCCATTCCGCCCAGCGCTTCCGGAAAAGCAGACCGGTCCCTTCAGTGAGGAACAGCGCGGCGTAACCGGCGCCTAGTGCGCTCATTTCCTTTAGCTCTTTTGGTGTGCACGAGCTGCAGCTTACTCAGGAGAGTTCCGATGAATTCATTATCGGGATCGATCCGGAGCTGATCGAGCCAATGTTCGACCTCCGACGCCACATCCTTATGAAGCAAACTCAACGCGCCAAATGCCAGCGTCAGAAGCAGCGCACCTTTTACGAATTTGAAAACTGCGATTACGAGCAAAGCTCTGTCGCCATGTGAGTGAGATCGTTTTTTCGCAGGCACTACATCCCCTATCGTGCCTTCACACTGAGTTGGACTGAAATCGATTGCGTTTCTCTGTGGCGAAAACCCGGAATCAGTCGACCTGTTGACACTTGCCGTCGTAGTTACCCACAAGCTAGACACTCCATCCTTCCGGTATTCGTGCTACTCCATAGAGCGCATCAATGTAGGATGGCATCGAAAACGATTCATGCCCACGCGCCGATCCTTCCTCCGCACAACTCTTGCGGCGACGACTGCAATCATTGCCGATGTGTCGAGCATTGTTGCGAAAGAGAGGGCGGCGATATCGAAATCGGCGTCCGACGCGTACGTCGATGGCGTCAAGTTTCTCACGCGGGACGCGCCTGATTACGCGACCGCTCGGGAGGTCTACAACGCCGGGATCGTAACGCAGCCAAAAGTCATCGCGTGTTGCATCTCTGAGACTGGTGTTCAACACGCCCTGGAACGAGCAAAGGCAGAGAATTCGCCGGTCGCAGTAAAAGCAGGAGGACATTCCTTTGAGGGATTTTGCCTGAACGAGGATGGATTGGTCGTGAGTGTTTCGCCGATGCGCGAGATGCAGCTTGATCCGAAGACCGGCATTTTAACCGCAGGCGCAGGTTGTCGATTGGAAGAAGTGAACAAGTTCCTCCTGGCGAGAGGGCGTTTCCTGCCGGCTGGATCTTGCAGAACAGTCGGTCTCGCGGGTCTTACACTTGGCGGCGGCTACGGGATGTTCGCCAGAAAATGGGGTTTAACTTGCGACCATCTGCGCAGAGTCAAAATGGTGGATGGCGCCGGGATAATTCGCGACTCAAACGAGGAACCGGATTTGCTCTGGAGCGCGCGCGGCGGCGGAAATGGCCATTTCGGGATCGTAACCGAACTGACATTCAACACGCGCACCGCTCCGGGACAATTTTCGTCATGGAAATTTCGGGCCTACAAACTCGATCCGAAACGCGCCACGGCATTGCTGGAGGCCTGGTTCGACGCCACCTCTGAGTTGCCTAACGAGGCGTTTTCTGCCTGGATCATGAACGGAAGCCAGGTCACTGTAGTTGTCATCACCATCGGTTCACGTGATCAAAAGGGGTTAGTCGATTTCCGTCGCCGACTCGCGGGCCTAACGAATAAAACGACGTCTGGAGGTCCTACTTCTGTAACGAGAGCCTTGTCCTGGTACTATGGAGAGGACGGTCCGGTCTATTTTAAAAACGCAAGCGCCGGGTATTACAAAGGAATCGACGACATCAGGTCTGCGTTGCCCGGTATTTTCGAAGAAGTCTTAACTGTTCCGGGATTGATTTTTCAAATCAATACTCTGGGCGGCGCCATTTCCAGCGATGTGGAAGGGGCCTATCCGCATCGCGCTTTCCCTTACTTGGGCGAGTCTCAGGCATACTGGGAATCGGCTTCGCACGCGGCGGCTCTTCGAGAAGCGATCGGTCGGATGCGCAATCATATTACGAAAGCCGGAGTCACAAGCCATTACGCAAACTATCCAGACCTTGCATTCGCGGATTGGCCAACCGCTTATTACGGCGCAGAAAATTATGCGCGTCTTCAGCAGCTGAAACAGCGGTACGATCCTGAGAATCGCATTCACCATCCGCAAAGCGTGCAGCTGCCCGTTTAATTGGGGAAGAGCAGAGGGTTCCCGCGCGGCTCAGCGCAGTTCACCGGTGAAACTCGATTCAGATTGAGAATATGCGCTTATCCTCTGTGCTCGCTTTCATATTCGACATCGACGGCACCCTGGTCGATTCCAATGAACTGCACGTAGATTCTTGGGACCGCGCGTTCCGGCGATTCGGCAAACAATTTCCTCGAGAACAATTACGCGCGCAGGTCGGCAAAGGCTCGGACCAATATTTGCCCGAGTTTCTCACGCCCGACGAGATCAAACGTTTCGGCAAAGAGTTGGATGAATACCGGTCCGAGCTGTTCAGAAAAGAATATCTTCCAAAGGTCCGACCGTTTCCGAAAGTGCGCGAACTTTTCGAGCGCATTCACGACGACAACAAACGCATCGTACTCGCCAGTTCCGGCAAAAAGGCTGATACCAAGTATTACATCGATCTGCTTAAGATCGGCGATTTCATTGACGGCTACGTGTCGGGTGACGATGCCGACAGTACCAAACCGGCGCCCGACATCTTTGCCGCGTCATTGGAAAAGGTTGGTGGCATTTCACCTGCCGCCGCTGTGACCGTCGGCGACACAAGATTCGACATTGAAGCCGCTAAAAAAGCCGGCGTGAAAACGATTGCGTTTCTCTGCGGCGGAACACCGGAATCGGTGTTACGCGAAGCAGGCGCAATCGCCATTTACCGTGATCCCGCCGACTTTCTCGCCCATTATCGTGAGCTAATGAAATGAGACAAAAAAAGCGCCCCGCATTTCAGCGGAGCGCTTTTGTGTTGCGCAAAGGATGCGCTAATCAACAACTACAAAGTCCGGCTCGCCCGCGCAAATCACGCGTTGGGTGTACGTAAAACCGTCCACGTCAACTGCGACCCAGCACCCGTCTACGAACACGAAGTACGAATTCCCGATCAACCGGAAATGGCTCGCACCGTATCGTTGGACGAAGAACTCTTTCGGATGCCGTCCAAGACTGAACATCTCGCTATGACGCGTTCTGAACTCTTCCTTGTTCACCGTCGTCGTCGTCTGATTTGTGTTTTTCACGTTCGTCTCGCTCGTACTTGAACGTGCACCAGTTTCAGTCCGGTTCACGTCCGGAGCGTGACCCTTGATCTTTGTTTGTCCGCGTACGTTTGTTCCCGTCTCAGGTTTTGCCTCCGGTTTGCTCTGCTCCTGCGCGGGGTGCATTTTTTTCGCTTTCGCTGGGGCAGTAGTCTGCGGTTCCTTTGTCTGCTCCTGCGTTTGTTGCGGCTCCTCTTTTGTCTGGCCTACGGCCATAAACGGCAATGCCACCGCCGTTATTGCTGTTAGTACATAGATCTTCATGTTTTTTCCTTTTAAAGTACTTCGTATTTCCAACAAATTTTGGTCCCCGGTTCGGCTTAAATTTTAATTAAAACTCGCTCGCCTCCCGGCTTTGCCTCCGGTCTCAGAAATCCAATTTCCTTGGTTCCTGATTAGTCTCTCCCGATTGCGTTCATCGCGAAGCCGGCCGCTTTTAATTCGGCGGCGAGCAACTTCGCCTGCTCGGTTGTGAGTTCGACCAGCGGTGGCCGCACCCTGGCCCACTCTGGATCGTTTGCGTAAATCGCGATCGCCTGTTTCAAAGCCGCGATCATCGACGGAAATTTCCTGCTGCTGAAAACGTCGCGCACGACGTTTAACCGCTCCTGTTGGGGTTCGAGATCTACGTCCGCCGAGACAGCGGACGCTACAGTGTACAACTCGTAAATCGCTGCCGGATTCACGTTTGCCGTCGCCGAAATCGTGCCCGCACCGCCATTGCGCATATTTGCGAGAAGGAACGATTCGCTGCCCACAAACACGTCGAACCCAGTCCGAGCTCTCCACGGCGAGTCTCCGACCGGACGGTCGGTTTCTGCAAACGCATCGAGAAACGTTTTGATGTTATTCCAATCGCCCGAGCTGTCTTTCATCCCGGCGATCGCGTTTGGATAAGCCTTCAAAAGGCGCTCGACCAATTTTGGAGTGATCCCCACGATCGCTACCGGCGGAATATGGTAGAGATAAATTCGCAGACGCGCATCGCCAACGCGTTGCACCACTTCGCTGAAGTATCGGTAGAGACCTTCTTCGCTGACGTCCTTGTAATAAAACGGCGGCAGCATTAGCACACCGGCGCAACCGTGTTTAACCGCGTGTGCCGTGAGCGCGACCGTCTCGGAGATCGAGCAGCAACCGGTGCCCGGCATCATGCGCGACGGATCGATACCGGCCGCGACCAGGGCATCGAGCAAGGAGATGCGCTCGTCTGTCGACATCGAGTTCGCTTCGCTGGTCGTGCCAAACGGAGCAAGCCCGCAGTTCTGCGACAGCAACCATTGGCAATGCCTGATGAACCGCTCCCTGTCAGGCGAAAGATCGGCCTTGAACGGCGTGACGACGGGCGCCAGCACGCCACGAAAGTTTTGTTTCATCGCTCCGCGTCCTATACAGGAAATCTGCGATTGAAGTCCTTATGCTCTCCAATCCAAGTGCAAACCAGGATGCGCAGGATTTTCCAAGAATTTTCCAAACGCTTTTCGCGCGGCGGCACACGCGTCCAGTGGCAGCGCGCGATACAATTCCCAGAACTGTGGGGTTGCGCGGGAGATCACTCCGAAAAATCGCTCGTTTTCATTTCCGAAAAGGCATTTGGATTGCGGCGGAACTGCTCCTGCGTTTCGTCCAGCAGCTTGCTCAGTTCTGGTCGTTGTCGTTCGTCCTGAATGATCCGTTGCCACTCCGCGTCGCCGGCCAATTCGGGAAACAGCGCTGGGATATGCTGCAATAATTTATTCCGTTCGGAGGCATGCAGTGTTCGGATAGCCTCCTCGATTTCGCGCGCTGTGCTCATTAACGCTTAGCGTACAGCCTGTAACGACTTGGGTAAAGGAACGCCCAATGATTTCATCTGTGAAGCTGCGCGAGACACGATGCATCGTTTTTAATTTCGAAGTCGCCAGGGCGCGCCGGATCATCGACGACAAACCTCTGTGAATGTTAGGTGGCGCGCGATAATACTAATGAGAAATCCAAAATGAAATTTACAACAATTAGCATCGCTCTCGCCGGTGCCGCGATTATTGTCGTCGCTAGCGCTATGGGGCCGCAGTCAGCGACAGCGGCTACAGCTGAACCCACAGCGCAGCCGAAGCAATCAGAAATCGATTCGGCGAGTCGGCTCTTTCAGGCAGGAAGGTTTGCCGAAGCTGGCAAACTCTACTCGCAAATCGTTGCTCAAAATCCGAAGGACTATTTGGCAATCCTCCAACTGGGTCGCATTGCATTGCTTTCCAACTGGCTCAACGACGCGCAGAAATGGCTGGAAAAGGCAATAGCCCTGAAGCCGGACGAAACCGACCCAAAGGTCATGCTGGCTCAAGCGTTTTATCGCCGCGACGATTTCCAAAAGGCAGCGACTGCGCTGAAGGGCGTCGACGTGAGAGGCAACAAGTTGATTCGTGAGCAGTATCCGACACTGAACGTTGCGATGTTGGAAAGCTTCAAGGGCCAAACGCCCTATGAATTGCATGGCGAAGGCACAAGGATACGTGTGAAGTTTGTAAGGACCGATCCGCTGCCGCTTGTTAATGTGCGGGTAAACGGCGGCGACGAAGTTACCTTCTTCATCGATACCGGAGGTTCAGAGGTCACCCTCGACACGGATTTCGCGAAGGAGCTTGGCGTTCCGCAATTCGGCGCAGTACAAGGCACCTTTTCTGGCGGGCAGCACACTCAGGTCCAGCTGGGGCGGATTGGGTCACTCACGGTCGGCGATTGGACAGTCAAGAATGTGCCCACGGCAATGCTTCCTTTGCGCCAGCTTTCGGAAGGTTTGGGCGTGAAACAAATCAACGGAATCATCGGGACCACTTTGTTTTATCATTTCCTGACGACGATGGATTATCCGCACGGCGAGCTTGTGCTGCGTCGGAAAGACGACAAGAGCCTGGAAGAATTTAAAAAATCGCCAGGCAAGAGAATCACCGTTCCGATCTGGATGGCCAGCGACCATTTCATGGTGGGATGGGGCCGCGTAGAGATGCTTCCACCCACGCTCCTCTTCGTTGACACAGGTCTGGTGGGCGCGGGTGTTAAACTTGCGGAATCGGTTATTAAGGAAGCGGGGATCAAGCTGGAGGAAAACAAAGCTACTGAAGGCGCCGGCGGAGGCGGGACGCTGAAGATTGTGCCGTACACAGTGCAGCAGCTTTCATTCGGAGACATAAAGGAAGAAAACGTTCAGGGTATTTATGATGGGCCGTTTCCGTGGGAAAACATGTTTGGCTTTCATCTCGCGGGTATGGTTGGTCACGATTTCTTCAAGCCCTATGCGGTGACCTTTGACTTTCAGAACATGCAGATTTTTCTGCAATAGAAGCGCTGATCTGGGTCGCCAAATTTCCGGCGCAGAAAACGTCTTAGCGAGCCTGTTTTTCGATCAGGTACACGATTCGCGATAGCCGTCTTTCACTAGTTAGGCATATACAGTCACAAAAAATGTTGAAGACCTTCAAAGCGTTGTTCTCCTTCGCTCTTGATCAACGTATCTTTGTGCCGTTGCCGCGATTCATGCCAGCGCCCAGAAACCAGGGCGGCATTTGCGCCGACATCTTCGGTGCTTTAGCAGACGAAATCCCGACGACAGCGAGCGCCGCCACGGCAATAGCCGTTAAACTCCCCCATCGTAAGCGGCTTATGATGCAATGTTGATGTGCGAAGTGTTAAGAGGCCAAGAGTAGCAGAAAGTCGATGCGTTCTGGCAGCGCGGAGAGGAGATCGCTGCTGCGTAGATCATTGCTCTATTGCTGCGCAAATGCTTAGGTTCGTTCAGCGTTTCCGCGAGTTATGATCATGCAATTGCGTTTGTTTGTGTTGGTGGGATTGGCGGCGATCATCGTTTGCGGTGTCGCGGTGTTCTACACTCATCGCTCGGCTCACGGCGCAACGGCGGAAGAACGGGCTGCTTATGAAAGCGGTGAGAAGGCTGCAGGTGAAGCGCCGCGTGGGGCAACGTTGCCGACGGAAGCGGAGTTGAATACGACGGCTCAAAAGTACTTTGAGCAGCAGGGTTCGGCTGAACAACTCCGGAATCCTTCGCGAGCAGGCACGCTGGAGGCTTGTAAACAGGCTTACAAAAAGGGTTACACCACCGGATTCAAGAAGACGCATCCACAGAAGTGAACCGCTCCTGCATCGTAAGCCATTTACGATGGATTACTGGATGGTTAAGAATTTGATTGTTGAGAGACTAAGCCGAGAACGCGCCGTCCCGGCTCCGAATCCCGAACTTCTAGTTACAACTCACGCGTGTTAAACGTGTCGCCCTGGCTGAGATCGCCTGTCTCGTAGCCGCGGCGGAACCAGCGGACGCGTTGTTCGGAGGTCCCATGCGTAAATGAATCGGGCACGACGTAACCGCGTGACCTGGATTGAAGTCTGTCGTCGCCAACCGCGCTGGCTGCACGCATCGCTTCTTCGATATCGCCGGCTTCTACAACGTGCTTGACCCGGTCGGTATAGCGGGCCCAAACGCCGGCGAGAAAATCCGCCTGCAGCTCAAGCCGAACAGAGAGCCGATTAGATTCCGCTTCGCTGGCGCGACGGCGCGCTGCATCCACGCGATCGGTAATGCCGAGCAGTTTCTGCACGTGATGTCCAACTTCGTGGGCAATAACGTAGGCCTCTGCGAAATCGCCTCCTGCACCCAGGTGTTCCTGGAGTTGACGAAAAAAACCGAGATCGATGTAAACCCGCCGATCTTGCGGACAATAGAACGGACCAGTTGCGCCACTGGCGAAACCGCAACCGGACTGAATCATGTCCGTGAAGAGCACCAGCCTCGGCTCTTGGTACTCGCGGCCCATTTGCCGGAAGACCTCCTTCCAGGCGTCTTCGGTATCGGCGAGAACTACCGCGACGAATTTCGATGCCTCATCGCGTGGTGCTTGATTGTCGACCTGCGCAGATTGCGGTAGTTGCGCTTGCTGTGAATTGAACAGCGCCTGAGGATCCCCGCCGAGCAGGAGATAAAGAACCACGAGAACGACGGTCCCAATTCCGCCGCCCATAACGAGGCGTCCCCCGCCGGATCCGCGAGCGTCTTCAACATTTTCGCTTTCTCTTCGTCCTTGCCAGAGCATCTATCTCGTAATCGTTGCGCGAGATCCATTTGCGTTCACCGATTTCCTCAATTGCCATGCATCGCCAGACTGCTGCGGCAGAAGAAATCACCTCCGAAGGGATGCAACGACTCCCTCTTCCCTTGCTTCTGCTGTCACGGCCGCTTTGCTCGATTTTGCCACGTCGACCGACGACCTGGCGACGGTCTGGAAAGCGAGATCGATTCTGAGATCCGCCACTTGCCCGATATGACCGACGTAGACGCTGCACTTAAGCACACACTGGGTCTCGCTTGAGAAGGTCTTAATTCTTCCTTCTGCCTTGATTTTGATGGCAGGTAAGGAAAATTCCGCATAGTAAGGAGCATATGTCGCAGTCAACGCTTACCAGCAAGGGGCAAACCACCATCCCCCGGGAAATTCGCAAGCTCCTTGGACTGAAAGAGAATGACCGCATTCTCTACGAGGTGGAAGACGGAAACGTCGTCATCAAACCGGCGCCTGCGGTGCACGAACTCTATGGGATCTTCAAATCTCGCATTCGTCGTAAAGGACCGCCGCCCACCAAGGCGCAAATGCGAGCGGCGGTGGAACGCGACATCGCCGGGCGTTGGAAGAGAAACGGCGTCTGATGGCGAGGCTCCTGCTCGACACCAACGTCATCGTTCGCTTTCTCACCGGCGATCACCCGGCACATTCGCCTCGCAGCCGAAGCTTGTTTGCTCGCGCCGCGGCCGGCGATGTCACTCTACTTGTGACAGATCTCGCGCTGGCCGAAACCGTTTGGGTGTTGCAATCGTTTTATAAGCTGGATTGCGGTGCGATTGCCGCTGTTTTGAAAGACCTGATTGAATCCACGGGAATTGAAGTTGAAAACAAGCCGGTGTTGCTAAGCGCACTGCGGAATTTTGAGCAAACCGATGTCGACTTCGTGGACGCATATCACGCTGCAATCGCCGCTGCCGAATCCATTGCGATCGCTTCCTTCGATCGCGACTTTGTCCAATTCGCAGGCGTCAAGCGCGTTGAACCGAAACCCTAGCCGCTCTCTGGCGTCTTCCATGGTTCCCCGGGCAGATTCCGCTAAAACTCAGATTATCTGACCTGATCATTTTAAAAAAAGAGCCGCATGATGAACACATCACGCGGCTCTCAAGAATGCTCCGATTACTTACGCGATGCCAAGCGTAGCAAGTGTCGGCTCATCGATGGCCGATGTAACTGCCAAACCGTGGTCAGCTTGGAAAGCTGCGATGGCCTCTCGGGTCATTGGCCCAAGAGCACCATCGATCGGTCCGTCGTAATAACCCGCGCGCGCCAGCTGTTGCTGCACGTCCACAGTTACCCGATCGGGCGTCCATCCATTGTAGCCGTAGATGGGACCATCATACACATAACTAACGGACGGCGCATAACCCCATGCCGGGAACCAATAGCCCGCATTCCAGTAATACCAGCCGTTGTTCACGAAGATGATCCGGTCGTAATGGCTTCTCCACCAACTACGATTGTGCCATTGCCTGTTGTAATTGCGGAAGGCCGCATACCGCTGGCCGCGGAACGCGTCACCACGCCAGTTATTAGTGATTCTGGCATTGCCTCCACGATAATAGGCGGCGTTCCCTGTGCGGTTGACCGCGAAGTTTCGATTCCGATTGATCGCTACGTTATTGCGACCGCGAAACTCATTCGCATTGCGAGCGCGATTAATCTCGGCATTCCGTGTTCGGTTGACCGCGAGGTTTCTCTCACGATTAACCGCTACGTTGTTCCGATCACGCAACTCGTTCGTATTGCGATTACGAGTAACATCGTTTCTCGACCGATTAACCGCGACGTTCCTATCGCGATTTGCCGCAACGTCACGCCGCGCACGAAACTGTTGCGAGTTCCGCTCACGCATCCTTTCGTTCCTCGCGAGGTTTCGTTGGCGAACTGTAGCTGGCGTCGCCGACGCCGGCCGGGCTCCGCGATTGAATGCAGAACTGGTACGCGGCTTCGCGTACGACCGCTGCCGATACTGCGCGGCCGAAACGTTACGATACGCGCTCATGGTCCTGCCGGTGTTCGCCGGTATAGTCGCATGAACATTCGCTGATCTCTGCTGCGGCCTCGCTCTCTCAGGCCGTTTCTCCGTTGCCGCTTGGGCTCCTCCCGCTGTGAGCGCCAGCGCAAGACTTCCAATGCATACTGAATACAGAATTGATTTCATATTTTTCCCTCCATGTTTTTCCCTTTTTCCATTTCGATCTTAGACAAGATCGATGAACCAATTATTCAACACCGTTAAATATTTCGAGTTTCAGGCTTTCGAAGCTTTGCTCTGAAGCGCTCCAAAGAAAGTCTTTCTTAATTCTTCCTTCTTACTTTTCCGATCGTGCCTGGAAACAAAAAAGCCGCCGATGCATTCCTGCGCGCGGCGGCTTTTGGTTGATAGGTTAACTACCTTACGCCAATCCGAGGGAATCGAGCGTCGGCTCGTCGATTACCGCCGTCGTGGTGAGTCCCTGATCGTTCTGATAAGCGGTGAGCGCTTCCCGAGTCATCGGTCCGAGCAATCCATCCACTTCACCTGTGTAATAGCCCATTTGCTGTAACAAGGCTTGCACGTCCGCGATCACCTGGTCTGGCGGCACAGCACGTTGACCAACATAGATCGGTGCGTCGTAAGCATAGTATTGGGCCGAAGGACTGTAGCCCCACGCTGGGAACCAGTATCCATTGTTGAAGAAATAGTAACCGCCAGCTATCAGCTCGACACGGGGGTAATGCGAATGATACCACCCCTGATCGTGCCATTCCGGATGATACGAGCGAAATACCTCGTAATGCTGACCCTGCCAGCGATCACTTCCTTCAATCCGATGGTTCTGGTTGAAAGTAACCGCTTGAACCTGCTGCGGCTTTGGCTGTGCGCGGAAACTCGCGTGCTGCGACTTGACCTGCTGCACTTGCTGCGGATCGGGCTTCTTCCCCTTGGCCCCCGCTTTAGCCTGCGCGTTTGGCTGGCCGACTACCGAAGTTGCGCCGGCTTCCGCCGGAGGCTGCTTCACACCTTGTCCTTGCTTCCGCTCCTGAGCCTGATCCTTCCCCGTCGGCATTCCTGCTGCATGACCGGAAACATCCGTTCCCGTCGCGGGAGCATTCCCAGATTCCTCGGGAGTCCGATCCTTGGGGCCTTTTCCCGTGCCGGGCTCATTCGTCGTTGCATCGGTCGACTTACCGGGGAGGTTCGTTTTCGGTGCGTTTGCAGGTTCGTGGCCCGCGGGAGCTTTTTGGCCCCTGTCCGCGCGGCTCTTGATATCACTATTAACTCCTGGACCTGTGCGCAGAGGCATCGCACTGCGCTCATTCGTCGAGCCGCGTCCCTTCATCGCTCCGGTTTGTTGCGCCGGCCTCTCCTGAGGCTTCGCGGCGTTCACGCCGGGTTGTCCTTGAGTCGCGTGCGCTTTTTCCGGGGCGCGCTTGCCCTTTGATGGTGATTCCTGTTCCACCGGCTGTTGTGCCAACGCGGCTCCAGCCAGCGCCAGGGAACACCCTATCAGTAAACTAGTAAGTGTTTTCATAATAATCATGTTTAGTCGTTGAATGTCCGCGATCTATTCAGGCCTTCCTCTAATTTCCTTCTGCCGCGCGCTCAGTTTACCCGCCGTGCCGGGCGAACCTTTTCCGGAGTTACACGGCATCGATCACGCAACCACAATTCGTGCAATCGCCAACATTTGGTTCCCTCGCGCGTGCGAATTCGAAGATTGCTGATAGCAAGAGCTAATCAGGAACCCAGGACCCAGGAAAGAAACGAAAAAAACTCTTAATCTTCCAAAGAGTTAAGATGTCGATCTTGGAAACTCGTGTGATATAATTTGAGCTATGAGCGTTCCAATTCTCCCGCTGAACGAAATGAGCGTTGAAGAGAAGCCGCAAACTATGGAGGCGCTTTGGCAAAGTCTCTCAGCTGACCCCGCGTCGATCGAGTCGCCTGCCTGGCATGAGGAGGAGTTAGCGGAACGCGAACGGAAGATCGAATCCGAAGAGGAAAAGTTCGTCGCCTGGGAAAAAGCGAAAGCTGATATTCGGCGTCGTACTTCGTGAGGATCGAGATCCTGCCGGAAGCGCGGGACGATGTGATCGCCGGGTTTCGATTCTATGAACGCCAAGCGCCCGGTCTTGGAAGCTATTTTCGCGAATGCCGAACGTCTCCAGCCGATCCGCCAAGAGTGCGGAGAATTGATAGCGATTTTCGTGACAATTGTGAAGCGCTCCAAAGAAAGTCTTTCTTAATTCCTCCTTCGTACTTGCGCCTTCAGCGCGTTCTTTCTTCCTTTCCCCTTTTTCCTTCTTACTTTCTCTTGTGAATCCCTCGCTCACCGGAATCATCCTGGAAGAACTGGCGGATTTTCTAGAAAAACGCGGCGCGCCTTCCTATCGCGCGAAACAGATTACCGAGTGGATCTACAAAAAACGCGTCGCCTCCTTCGACGCCATGACCGATTTGCCTAACGAGTTGCGCGCCGAGCTCAAAGCGGAATTCGACACACCGAAAACAGAAGTCGTCCGCGTCCTTGGCTCGAAAGACACGACACAGAAATTTCTTTTCCGCTTACGCGACCAAAACCTGATCGAATCGGTCCTCATCCCAGCGTCGCCCGCACTTTATGGCCAACCCTCAGATCGCCGGACAATTTGCGTGTCGAGCCAGGTCGGGTGCGCTTATGGCTGCAAATTTTGCGCCAGCGGACTGGATGGCTGGACGCGCAATCTCGATGCGGGCGAGATCGTGCAACAGCTCATCGCGATTGAAGAGAAGAGCGGAGAAAAAATCGATAACGTCGTCTTCATGGGCATGGGCGAACCGCTCGCCAACCTAAAAAATGTTTTGCGCGCGATTCGCATCATCAATGCATCGTGGGGCCTAAGCATCGGTGCCCGCCACATTACCATTTCGACCAGCGGACTCGCGCCGCAAATTCGCGAGCTGGCCAACGAGTCCACGCAGTTTCGTCTGGCCCTTTCGCTGCATGGCGCAACCGACGAAGTCCGCAGCCGGATCATGCCGGTGAATAGGAGGTATCCACTTAAAGTGTTACTCGAAGCTTGCGATTACTACGTCGCGAAAAAACGAAGGATGATGTTCGAGTACATCCTGATCGCAGGCGTCAACGACACCGACGAGCAGGCCCGCGAACTGGCCAAAATCGCGCGCCGTCTATTGGCCAAGATCAATCTTATTCCGTACAACACCGTCGAAGGTCTGGAATGGTCGCGCCCCTCGCGCGCGCGACAGGAAAAATTTCAATCCATCCTGCGGCAGCACGGTGTGACCGCAACCTTGCGCCGCGAAAAGGGCCACGACATTGCCGCCGCTTGCGGTCAATTACGATTGCAGACCAATCGAGCCGAACGCGAACTTCGGCCTGGCGAAATTTCGTTACGGTAAGCTTCTTGGAATATGAATCGGAAACGCGTCTCGAAAGCAATTGTGCAACGACCTGGTGCACAATTTTATGATCGCTTTGTCGACGGCATCAAACAACGGATCCGGGCCGCGCAAATCAAGGCCGCGCTTTCGGCCAACCGCGAATTGATCTTGCTCTATTGGGACATTGGCCGCGCCATTGTCGACGCGCAGAAGGATAAAGGCTATGGCAAGCGTGTCGTGGAGATGTTATCTGCCGATCTTCGACGGGAATTCCCGGAAATGGCCGGTCTGTCTACTCTCAACTTATGGCGCATGCGGGCATTTTACCTCGCATATGCTGTATCGGACCAAAAACTGTCACAGCTTGTGACAGAATCCGACTCCGGGCCGAAACGAAAACTGAAACAACCTGTTTCAGAAGCTCCGGTGAAGGCTGCCCGAGAATTGCACGGCCAAAAACTGTCACAAGCTGCGACACAATCCATTCGGGCTCCTATCGAGTTAGTCGCTTCGCTACCTTGGGGACACAACATCGTGCTCATGCAAAAAGTCAAAGAGATCGATGCGCGCCTCTGGTACGCTCGTGCAGCACTGGAGCACGGATGGTCGCGCGCTGTGCTCGCGCATCAGATCGAAACGCAACTGCATCGTCGCGAGGGGAAGGCGATCACCAACTTCGCGGCCGCTTTGCCTGCGCCGCAATCCGATCTCGCACATCAGACACTGAAGGACCCGTACATCTTCGACTTTCTCACGATGGATGCCGGCGCCCGCGAGCGCGACCTCGAGCTGGGTCTTCTCAATCACGTCCAAAAATTCCTGGTGGAACTTGGCGTCGGCTTCGCGTTCGTCGGCAGGCAATATCCGTTGGAAGTCTCCGGCGAAGGATTTTTTCTCGACCTCCTTTTTTATCATCTGCGATTGCGCTGTTTCATGGTGGTGGATCTGAAGATGGAAGCGTTTAAAACGGAATTTGCCGGCAAAATGAATTTTTATCTCTCAGCTGTGGACGACCAACTGCGCCACAACGACGACCAGCCGAGCATTGGACTCTTGCTGTGCAAGGAGCGAGACCGGCTCATTGTTGAATACGCGCTGCGCGATGAAAAAACCGATCGGCGTCGCGGAGTGGCGCACGCGGCTAGTTGAATCGCTGCCCAAGAAACTTCAATCTAGCCTGCCCACTGTTAAGCAGATTGAGGCCGAACTTGCCGTGGAATTACAGCCCATCAAAGTGGCACCCAAAGGAACTCTGAAGTGAGCGAATCCCCTCGCGTGCGCGACAGGAAAAATTTCAATCCATCCTGCGGAAGGCCGGTGTGACCGCAACCTTGCGCCGCGAGAATGGAGCGACTGGGATGAGCGACATGGCCGGTAAAGCCGCGAGGTAGCGGTCGAGCCGAGCGGGAGTGAGCGAGATACAACTTAGGCCACGACATCGCCGCCGCCTGCGGCGCTTCAGGCTTTCCCTTTCCTAATTTTTCCTTCTTACTTTTAACTTTTTCGCCTGGCATCCACCACCGCGCTGAAATTCGAAATCACGTACAAAAAGGGAAAATCAAAACGGGGGTAGGAAAAATTATGAGCTTATCTATCGAAACAAAAGTGGCCATCGCCGTAGCGACGAGCTTCGTCTTGTTGGTAGTGGGCGCCATGGCCCAGGGCTAGCAAAATGTTGTAACGGCGGCTGTCCAAGATCGCGCGCCGCCTGTCGGCCAAATAATTCCTAATTGAAACTCGCTCGCCTCCCGGCTTGCTCGCTCCTACCCTCGTCACTTTACCTTCCATGTCGCTTCTCCCAGTCGCTCCATTCTTAATTCTTCCTTCCCGCCGTAACGACCGGCTCAAGCGCGTCACGTATACGCGCGCTTTGAATCATGGCTTTTCCTTTAAACGTCTTACCTTAAAACATCTCGCCTTAAATTTTCCTTCTCCGCCTGGACGTTCTTTCCTGCGCGTTGCGTTCTCAACATACTCGAAGCGTGCCTGACTATCAGTTCACGCCATATTTTGAAAATCAGGTTCTGCGCAAGCGACCGTACCTGACCAAGGACATGTGCATTGGAGTCGTTCGCTCGCCCATTCGTGCAGAGCTTCAAGGGAACGATCGGTATCGTTTTTGGGGCAGAGTGGATGAGCTTGGCGGGCGCTTCTTGCGAGTCATCACGCTTTCCGATAAACTAACGATACTGAAACTGAATGGAGCGAGTGGGATGAGCGACATAGAAGGTAAAGTGACGAGGGTAGGAGCGAGTGAGCATGGGCAGCGAACGAGCTTCAATTATTTTCCTGATACCGATTCTCTTTATATCGATCTGTCTCACAAGCAGAGCACCGAGAGCCAGGAAGTTTCTGAAGGAGTGGTATTGGACTACGACGCTGAAGGAAATTTAGTCGGGATCGACATCGACCACGCCAGTCAAAAGCTGAACTTGCGCGAGCTCGTCACAAGCAGTAACCGCCTTCCTCTGCTTTATGGGTGAGCACCTTCAACGTCACGAACGTGACATAAACGCACGAGCTTTTCGTCGCAAGCACAGCTGCGACAGATCCGCCCAAGCCTTGCTGTAGTGGCAGCCGTGCCGGCTGCAAAGTGCCGAACACGTTCGCAGCATTGACCGATGCGCGACGAGACCCTAGCCTCGCCACATGAATCCCGTTGTTGCATCCGATAAACTGAAACGCGCTGAAGTCTGGGCGGAAGATGATGACACCGTTCATTGGGCCGGCGCATTTGCGGTCTACGGCGGACACGGGGCGACGGCGTCCTCAACGATCGTGTACGAGATTGAGCCGGGGAAACGGCTCGGCTGGCATACCGATGCCACTGAAGAAACGCAATACATCATCGCCGGCACCGGCGAACTGCACATGGAAGATGGTTCAAAGCATCCGGTTGGTCCTGGTAGCGTTTTCGTGCTGCCGACACCAGTGAAACACGATCTCGTCAACGTCGGGAACGAAACGCTGCGAGCAGTCGCATTTTTCGCGGCGGCGATGTTCACGCAAAATTTCGACAACGTGATGATGCCGCCGAAGAGTCACATCCTCGGCACACCAAATCGCGAGGGCTAGCGCAGCCGGGCACAAGCTGCCGATCACGAATCGCCGTTTGCTCGCTTGCCGACTTCTTCCTTCATAATTCCTACTTCTTAATTGCGCGCTGAGCGCGCGTTCTGCTATTTTCCGCGCTTTCATGCAGCCGCCGACAAAGTTAAACGCAGTTGCAGCTCCCGCCATGGAGACCTCAGCTAATGCACAGGCACGCGTCGCATTGAGCGATCCTCGCCACGGTGGCGAGCTGTCCGTAGGCTGGATGGAACTGAACTGAGAATGACCATTGTCCTGAAGCCGGAAAACGTCGCTCAGCTCGTCTTCTTCATTCGTGGAGAAAAGGTCCTGCTCGATGCTGATCTCGCGATGCTTTATGGCGTTGAGCCGCGCGTCCTGAATCAGGCGGTGGCTCGAAACCGCAAACGTTTCCCAGCGGACTTCGCCTTTCAGCTTTCGGCAAGGGAGTACGACGCTTTGACATCACAGATCGTGATCTCAGACAAAGATGATGCCCGGGCCGCTTCAGCTTTGAGATCACAAATTGTGATCTCAAAGAAAGGCCGTGGCGGCCGCCGCTATCTTCCATACGCCTTTACCGAGCAGGGCGTCGCCATGCTCTCAAGTGTGCTGCGCAGCGCCCGCGCAGTGGAGGTCAACATCGCCATCATGCGCACATTCGTGCAGTTGCGCCGGCTCATGGACACGAATCGCGATCTCGCTCGCAAGATCGAAGCGCTTGAGAAGAAATACGACGAGAAATTCGCGGTGGTCTTCGAAGCGATCAAGCAACTCATTACTCCGCCCGAGCCGTCAAAGCGCAGAATTGGCTTTCACCAATCCTAAATCCCGGCGATCTCTGCTCACCGATCACGAATCACCGATCACTTCTGCGTTCCCTCGCCTCCGCCTCTCAGCTCTAACAACTTGTCACGCCGTAGCCTCGACATAGGAGGATCAACTCCGTAAAGGTGCGTGGCCGCGTAAAACAAATCTACGCGGCTTTACGCTCTCGCGGATCACCAATCACCGATCACAACTCTGGTCTCCCCTCGGGACGTGGGCGAATGGAGCGGATGCGGATGCGCGACATAGAAGGTAAAGCTGCGAGGGTAAGCAGCGAGCGAGTGTGGGCAACGAGCGAGTTTCAAGCTTTACGTCCTTAATTCTTACTTTTTAACTTCAAAGGATCCTCTGACCTCTGGCCTGCGTCCTCTGTCTAGCTCCCACCTTGTACCGCCTTCAGCCTTCGCCTGTGCCAGAACCAGTGCACCCGCAATATGATCGCCATCAAAAAATAAACCCATCCACACCACGCGATTTGTTCTATCGGCAAAGTAAAAGAAAACACCAGCGAGACGAGCCCCACGCTCACCGGGATGCTCCAGCCCGTCAGCTCGCCGCGCGTCATCAATCGTTCCCGCGCATTCAATCGCAACGGCTCACGTAACTGCCAGGCACGAAGATTCAGAAGCAGGATTTCAGCGGAAATGGCAATTAACCCGAGCGCGTAGATGGCAAAGATCGTTCTGGCCTGCGCTTCGGTGGTGTGAAGCGAGAACGGCTGACCGACCTGACCACTGCTCAGAAGGTACCACATCGCTCCGAAGATTGCCTTCAGCGGATAGATAAAGATCAGGATCGTAACAATCATCGCCCAGCTGATCAAAATCGAGACGCTATCTTCAAGGCCGTAACGCCGGCTCCACAACCAATGGCCCCGCCAAAAGATGCCCAGCACCGCGATGCTACAGATAAAGGTTGGGACATTTTTGAAAGCCGCCAGGAGCGCCACGATGTTGTCGGGGATCTGCTGCGCCGCGATTACCAACATCGAAATCGCGAAGGCGAAAGCTGCGTCGATGAAAGTTTCCAGCCGCGTCATCTCCATTCCGCGCAACCGAAACCCGCGCAGCCGCGGCAGCGCATCGAGGTCTGCCGGCAGTGCCGACGTGATGTCATCATGGTGTGGATTCATTTCTTTGATCATGACGATTCGCCATCAACTTGTGAATTCTCGATTAAGCCTTCCTTCTCCTGTCGCGCCTCTCGACTCGCCATAGCTGCACGCGAAGGCTGGTCGGCGAAGACATCTGACTTCTTAATTCCTAATTTTTACTTTCTCCTTTGAACAACCCGCTTCTAAGCGGAAAAAGTTTCGGACTAGCGTTTCGCGTTTGCGTTTCGTCCTCTTAAGAGACTAGAGTCCAATCGCGCCTCCTGTGACCACACTATTACTGCAAACTGGCATCTACACAGTTTCCGAAGCTTCACGGCTGACTAACGTCTCGCCACAGCGAATTCGCCGATGGCTGAAAGGCTACGAATTCAGAGTGAAACATGGGCGCCACCGTTCGCCTGCCGTTTGGAATAGCCAGCTTGATCCAATCGATCACGCGATGGCGCTGGGCTTTCTTGATCTGCTGGAAATCGGCGCTGTGGATGCCTTCATATCCGCGGGTGTCGGCTGGAAAGATTTGCGGCGAATTCACAGCGAAGCGCGCCGATGGCTCGGTACCGCACATCCTTTCTGCACAAATCGTTTTGCGACGGACGGTCACACTATTTTCATGGAACTGCGGGAGAAAAATCATGGAGTCATGCTTTGGGACATGCGCGACGTCCAACGCGTATTCGACAAAGTCATTCGTCCTTTCCTAAAGAACGTCGAGTTTGATAGCGGCAAAGTTCCGCGCCGGTGGTGGCCTCGTGGAAAGAGCCGACAAGTCGCCCTAGATCCGCGCCGCAGCTTTGGCCATCCAATTATTTTCAGAGAGGGCATTGCCACGAAAGTCTTGGCCCGTAGTGCGCGCGCAAACGATTCGGTCGAAGAAGTCGCCCGATGGTTCCAGATCAATCCTGCCTCCGTTCGTGAGGCGGTTGATTTTGAGCAAGCGCTGGCGGCGTGAAGTTCTTTTTCGATAACAATCTCGCGATCAAGCTCGCTCACGGCCTCGATCAGATGGTGTCGCCGCACCACCGCGTCGTTCATTTACGGGACGAGTTCCTACCCAATGTGGAAGACGCGGTCTGGATGAACGCTCTCGCCAAAGAAGAGGATCTTGTCATCATCACCGCGGATGTAGCGATCAGTCGCAACCCGCATGAAGTCAAAGCTTGGAAAGAAGCGGGGCACACAGTGTTTTTTCTCAAACCAGGCTGGACTGATCTCACATTTTGGGAGCAAGCGAACAAGTTCACCAAATGCTTCCCGGAAATTATTGAACAGGCAATGGAGTCGGAACGCGGTGCAACGTTCAGCGTGACAGTCAACGGGAAGATCGCACTGTTAAAGTAGACAACCTGCTAACCGACTAAAGCGCTCGCGTGCCTCGGCATTTGGGATAGTTGCTGCAACCCCAAAAAGTCGAACCCGCACTCACACCGCGGCGCGCAAGCCTCTTTACCATCAACGCGTTGCAAACGGGACAGTGCGGAAACTGTTTCAGATGAATTGGTATTAACCGCGGATTTCTGCGCTTGGCGTCTCTCGCGAGCCGAACGAATGACGCGAATGAGAGCGCGCTCAGCTCAGCCCGACTGTGAATGGAGCGATAGGGGTGAGCGATCCGGCAGCTGCCGGACCGCGAGGGTGCACGGTCGAGCCGAGCGGGAGCTGGCGAGATACAATGGAGCTGATGCGGATGCGCGATCCGGCAGCTGCCGGACCGCGAGGGTAGCGGTCGAGCCGAGCGGGAGTGAGCGAGATACAATGGAGCCGCGGGGACGCGAGCGACCCTCCTTCGCCGAGGCTACGGCGTGCCGGGCATAGATGGGAAAACCGAGAGGTCGACATGGGCGGGAGCACATGACTTAATTCTTCCTCCTTCCTACTTTCCTCCCCTTCTGCTATTTTCTGCGCTTTCATGCTGAAGCCGAACTTGAATATCGTTGCGGCTCCGCCGAGGGAGATCTTGCGTAATGCAAAGGCATGCGTCGCCGTGAGCAACTCTCGCGAAGTTGGTGAGCTGTTCGTAGGCGGATTGGAACTAGCGCCTTGAAGTATCACCTCGCTTTCAAACCGCGTGTCCGCAAAGATCTCAAGGCGTTACCACATGAGCAGGTGCGCCGCGTTCTCGACAAAATCGAAGGCATGACCGATGAGCTGGCTGGCGATGTGAAAAAGCTCACGCAACGGACACCGGAATATCGCCTGCGGGTCGGTAACTACCGGGTACTGTTCGAGATTGAGGGCGACACGATTGTTGTTTATCGTGTTGTTCACCGCCGCGAGGCTTATCGTTAGTCCTATGATCAAGCTCCATCCAGAAGTTCTGAAGAAAAATGGTGTGAACGAATTCGTCATTCTACCGTACGACGAATTCGTCGCGCTCCAGCAGCTTCTGGCAGATGCACAGGACCTTGTCGATCTTCGCGCAGCAGTGGCTGAAGAAAAGAATGCACCGACAATTTCACTTGAGGAACTGAAAGCCGAGCTCCGAGTGTGAATCCTCGTTAGGAAAATGATCACCTGATGGAGCGAAGAAGATAACGCTTTCGTTGTTGACGTTCCCGAGCTTCTCGGCTGCATGGCGCACGGGAACACGCGCGCTGAAGCCATCGGCAACGCTGAGGAAGCGGTGAGCTTTTGGTTGCAAACAGCAAAAGAGGACGGAATCCCGATCCCCGAGCCAAAGGGCCGCCTTGTAGTGGCCTAAACTCCCTGGCCCGCCCGCAGGCGGCTCCTTTCCTCGGCACGTGAACGACGTTTTTACGTGCTAATTCTTCCTTCCTACTTTTTTTCCTTTCTGCTATTTTCCGCGCTTCATGCAGACAGGCGAAATTCGGAATCACTATCGGCAAGCGCGAAAGACCGCGAGAACCAGCCGACCTAAACACGCTCGGAGTAAGGCCGCCGCTAGTCGTAGGCGGTGCGCTGCAGCACAACCCACCTCGCCAGCGAATTCGGAAACTGAAGCTAGCGGCGGGACGAACTGGAACTGGCGAGAGGGGGTCGTGAATATTCAGGGAGAGCATATCAAACTCCGGTATGGCGACGCGGCGAAAGACGCTTACGACGACTGGCTTCCCATCGCTCTGATTGGTAAACCGACGAATCATGTTTTTCCGGTATCGTGGCTAATCACTCCTGATAATTCCTCTAAGCAACGGATGATCGACGCTGCAAGAAAGGAACTCGACTTCTATTTGGTCGAGAAGCACGAGGCGAATCGTTGGGCCTATGCCAAGTATCACTGCAACACAGCTGCGAACATGTATTCCAAAGTGCATTGGTCGTACTTCACAAACGCGATCCCTGGACAGCCGCACTCGTCGCCTTACAAGTCGAGCTAGATGCATCACCAACGAGATTGTTGGTGCGTCGAATCCATCCCGCTTTCAGGCAATCAAACCCCCGCTCCTCTTTCCGTTACTTACAGACCTAAATTTCTGCGACTTTCCGCGCTTCTCATCGGAAAAACTTTCGGCTAAGATCTCGCCTCACAAATGGCGCGTGGGAAATTCAGAAACTCATCCTTCAACAACTCTGCCAACGTCGGCTTTGAAGCCAAGTCTTGGCTCGCTTCGTCCTCGCCAATGGCAGCATGTCGTCCAACGAGTCCGGCGAAATCCCATCCAATCGACTCAACACATCAACGATGTCCACCCAACGCTACTCGGTAACGCCACATCCAATCGAAACGCTCCTTACTTGGGTAAAGTCGGGAGAAATCGCCATCCCGGAGATTCAGCGGCCGTTTGTTTGGGAGTCCACCAAAGTCCGCAACCTCCTCGATTCGCTTTATCAAGGCTATCCCGTCGGCTACCTCATTGCCTGGCGTAACCCCACCGTGAAGCTCAAGGACGGGACGCCCTCTGCAGGAAAGCGCATACTTATCGACGGCCAGCAGCGCGTTACCGCATTGATGGCTGGGTTACTGGGGCGCGAGGTTCTAACAAAGGACTACGAAACCGTCCGAATCCGCATCGCGTTCCATCCCCAGACAGAAAAGTTCGAGGTCGCGAATCCTGCGATACGTAAGGACGTGGCGTGGATCGAGGACGTGGCTGCCTTATTTGCTCCTGAAGCAGACCTTATCGACCTAACGGAGGATTACGTCGCCAAAAATCCCTCCGCGGATCGAAAGCAGGTCGGCAAAGTCCTCCAAAAACTGGGAAAAATCATCAACAACCACGTCGGCCTGATCGAGCTCGCCGACGACTTAGACATCGAAACTGTTACCGAGATTTTTATCCGAGTGAATTCGGCAGGAGCAGAGCTCTCGCAAGCCGACTTTGCCATGTCGAAGATAGCAGCTAACGAAACCTACGGTGGCAACCTTCTCCGCAAAGCGATCGACTACTTCTGCCACCTCGCCGTGGCGCCGGAGTTTCTCGGCCGCATCGAGAAGGGAGATAAAGTTTTCGCGGCCTCCGAGTTCTTTCCACAGATGCGCTGGCTCAAAGATGTGAATGACGACATCTACGACCCGACTTACACAGACATGTTGCGCGTCGCTTTCACCGCAGAGTTCGGACGCGGTAGACTTGCGGACCTCGTCGCGCTGCTCTCGGGCCGAAACTTCGAAACCCGGCAGTACGAGGATGCGATCGCAGAGGCATCGTTCGCGAAACTGAAGCAAGGAATCATGCGTTTTATGAATAAAACGCACTTCGATCGCTTTACGATGATCTTACGCTCCGCCGGTTTTGTTACCAGAGCCCTCTTTGGGGGTCAAAATGCGGTTAACTTCGCATATATTCTTTACCTACGAGGCCGCGCAGAAAATGTCTCGGCAGCCGATTTGGAGCGACTTGTTCGTCGATGGTACGTCATGTCGATCTTGAGTGGACGTTATGGGGGGAGTCCGGAAACCGCGTTCGACGTTGATATCCGTCAGGTCGAAGCCCGTGGGTTAGTCGTCCACGCTGATTCAGTTATAGAGAACGTACTGCACGACAACTTTTGGACGGGAATGTTACCGCAACTCATGGATACGTCCTCCGGCCAAAGTCCGTACTTTCTCGCGTATAAGGCCGCTCAAGTGAAACTCGGCGATAAGGGCTTTCTCTCTCGCGACATCACCGTGCAGGATCTCGTCATGAATCGCAGCGACGCTCATCACGTTTACCCGCGCAACTACCTTAAGAAGCAGGGGCTCGCCCGCGGCCGGTATAACCAAATCGCGAACTTTGTGTTAGCTCAGAGTGAAATCAACATCGCTATAGGCGATAAAGGTCCGGATATTTATTTCAAAGAGTTGGCAGAACAGTGCGCAGGCGGCAAAAAGAAGTATGGCGGCATTACTGAAAGGGGAGAGCTGTCCACTAACCTGCGTGCAAGCTGTTTGCCTGAGTCACTTCTCGACGGCGAAATTCCCTCCTACGACGACTTCCTTGAGCAACGCCGCAAACTCATGGCGCAAAAAATCAAAACGTGGTTCGAGGCGCTTTAATGAATTCATATTCGTCCCGCAGTGCCAACGCCGGTCCTTTCCAAACTAAGGTGGGAGAGTGAGTCAGGAAAACCTAAAACCCTCGGTTGCTTCAGCCATTGCGAGCTACGGAGCCAAGGCGAAGAACAAGCTCGCGAATCCTTCCGTAACCGGACAACCAGAGGATCAACTGCGCGCACCGTTAGAGCAGTTGCTTGTCGAATTTGCTGAACTCTCACATTTGCGAAGCGCAGATGTTGCTGCCGTCGGCGAATCGTCGCTGGCCGAAATGAAAACGCGGCCTGACTATGCGGTCACGGTTCATAAGGCGCTGGTCGGGCATATTGAGTTGAAGGCTCCGGGAAAAGGTGCGGACCCAAGAAAATTCAAAGACGCCCATGACAAGACCCAGTGGGAAAAGCTCCAATCTCTTCCCAACCTGATTTACACCGACGGTAACGAGTTCAGTCGCTGGGAGAGCGGCGAATTGGCTGATGGCATTGTTCGCTTAATCGGCGATGTCGAATCGTCCGGTTCCAAACTTCAGGCACCAGCCGGGCTGCTGGTCCTGTTTGAAAACTTCCTCCGCTGGGAGCCGATTCCGCCTCGGAGCGCCAAGGAACTCGCTCATGTTAGCGCTCGACTTTGCCGTCTCTTGCGTGACGAAGTCACAGAGCAACTTACTTTGGGAAGCGAAGCCCTTACTTCTCTCGCGGAAGACTGGCGCAAGCTTCTTTTTCCCGATGCCACGGATGCGCGTTTTGCTGATGGTTATGCGCAAGCAGTCACTTTCGGCCTTCTCATGGCGCGCGCGAAAGGGATCCGCCTCACTGGCGGATTCGAAGTGGTCGCGCGTGAACTTAGCAAGACGAGCTCCTTGATCGGTTCCGCGCTGAAGTTGCTCACCGACAATGTAGAAAACCAACGCACGCTCAAGACCTCACTCGCGACACTCACTCGTGTCCTCGACGTAGTGAATTGGCCTAAGATTAGCAAAGGCGACCCGGACGCATGGCTCTATTTTTACGAGGACTTTCTCGAGATTTATGACAATGCGCTGAGAAAATTGACCGGCTCTTATTATACGCCACCGGAAGTTGTCGGGGCGATGGTGCATCTCGTCGACGACGTATTACGCAGCTCGCGCTTTGGCCAGCACGCAGGGCTAGCCTCCTCCGCCGTTACTCTGGCCGATCCCGCCTTAGGCACAGGCACGTTTTTGCTGGGTGTTTTGCGCAAGATATCTGAGACGGTCGAAGCCGATGAAGGCGTAGGTGCGGTGAGCGGCGCGATCGAGGCGGCCGTCAAGCGACTTTTTGGTTTCGAGATGCAGCTTGGCCCGTTTGCGGTTGCGCAACTTCGCATCGTCGCGGAAATCGTCGAACTAACCGATGCGATACCGAAGACTCCCGTGCAGATGTTCGTCACGAACACGCTGAGTAACCCCGATCAAGAGATCGAATGGTTACCGACGGCATACTGGGAGATAGGAAAGTCGCATAAAGAAGCGAATCGAATTAAACGGGAAGAGCCAATCACCATCGTCCTCGGGAATCCACCTTACAAAGAAAAGGCGAAGGGACGTGGAGGATGGATTGAAGGAGAGCATAAGGAGGCGGAAAAATCACCGCCGCTAGCCGATTGGATGCCGCCGCGTGCGTGGGGAATCGGCGCGCACACCAAGCACCTGCGCAATCTCTACGTCTACTTTTGGCGCTGGGCGACTTGGAAGGTCTTCGACTATGGACCTGGCAGCAAGACCGGTATCGTTTGTTACATTACTGTCGCTGGCTTTCTCAACGGGCCGGGTTTTCAAAAGATGCGCGATTACCTGCGGCGCACCTGCGACGATATCTGGGTCGTCGACTGCTCGCCCGACGGGCATATGCCAGAAGTGGCTACGCGAATTTTCCAAGGGGTTAAGCAACCGGTCTGCATCGTTCTCGCATCCCGCTCGGCGAAGAACGACACGAACATTGCAGCAAAGGTCCGATTTCAAGCACTTCCAACTGGCCATCGTTCCGAGAAATTCAAGGCGCTCGCCAAGCTGAGGCTTGAAGACAGCGCTTGGATAGAGTGCCCTTCCGACTGGCGCGCGCCATTTCTACCTGCTTCGACCGGTGCGTGGGCAACTTATCCGAAGTTAGAAGAGCTGTTCGCCTGCAACAGTTCGGGTGTCATGCCCGGAAGAACGTGGATCATTGCGCCGGACCCAGATTCGTTGGAACAGCGGTGGGAAAGACTCATTACTGCGCCAGAGGATCAAAAGGAGGCGCTTTTTCACCCGCATTTGCGTGGAGGAAAGCTAGGAGACAAGCACTCAAAAAAGATTGTCGCTAAACCTCTCGCTGGGTTTTCGGCACGAACGAAAGCGGCTGCGGAAGATTCCGGAAAATCTGTTCCACCTGTGCGCTACGGCTTCCGGTCCTTCGACCGCCAGTGGATCCTTCCCGACAGTCGCCTCATCAACCAGCCGAACCCTGAGCTTTGGCGGATCAACTCGGAGCGACAGATTTTTCTGACGGCTCTTGCGCGTACTTCGCCTTCCACGGGACCTGCATTTACGATCACCGCTCTTGTTCCCGATCTCGATCACTATAGCGGGCGCGGTGGTCGTGCCTTCCCGCTCTGGCGCGACCCAGCGGAGAGCGAGCCAAACTTTCCAGCGAAACTCCTTGTCTTTCTTTCGCAATATTTCAGCCGCCGGATCAGCGCCGAAGACTTGTTTGCATATGTCGCCGCGACGGCGGCGCATCCGGCATTTACCGCGCGCTTTCGAGGCGATCTCTCTACGCCGGGCCTGCGTATCCCTATTACGGGTGACGCCGCTACCTTCGCTGAAGCCGCCGAACTGGGACGCACGGTCATTTGGCTACATACCTTCGGAGAGCGTATGGCTGATCCTGACCGCGGACGCCCCTCCCAACCACCGCGCCTATCAGAAACAAAGCGACCGCGCATTCCCGCCGAGGGCGCAATCCCCCAAGCCCCCGACGCGATGCCGGATACCATCGACTACGACGGAAGGAAGAAGCGCCTGCTCATCGGCAGCGGCTTCGTGGAGAATGTCGAGCCTGCCGTCTGGCAGTATGAGGTTTCGGGCAAACAGGTCCTGCTACATTGGTTCAGCTACCGCAAGAAGAACCGCGAGCGCCCAATAATTGGCGACCGCCGACCGCCCTCCCCGCTTGGCTCAATCCAACCCGATCATTGGCTCGCAGAATACACCTCCGAATTAATCAATGTCCTAAACGTCTTAGGATGGCTCGTCGAATTGGAAGCGCCTCAAGCGATATTGCTGGATAAGATTTGCAGCGGCCTGCTAATCACTAACGTCGAGCTGCGTGAAGCAGGGGCGTTCGACGTTCCTAAGAATCCCAAACCGCGGAAGGCCCGTAATGAAACCGATTCCCTCTTATAAGGTAAAGGTACTAACTTAGCGAAAAACGGCGACAGCAATGGCAAATCAACAAGAGGAATGTGCCCCTACGCAGGCGCTTTTACCTCGATGGGCCAACAACCACGACGGATGGTGTCGCGCCATTGCGGCTGATGTTCTCAAGAACAAGTGTCAGCCGTCTGACCTTGATATTGACCGCTATCTCAAACTGCTGCTATCGGAGAAGAAACTATCAGAAGAGTCTTTCCAAGAGGTTCCGCAGATCGAAGAAAGAGAATTTGACGCGAATTTTTTAGAGGCCGTCTGCCTCGACTCGCTGACGGTTGGAGACGGTGTTAACGCGCTCAAGCCTGGCGCTGAGATCGTCTTCGCTCCCGGTGTGACAGTCATCTTCGGAGAGAACGGTGCCGGCAAGTCCGGTTTTGTGCGCATCTTGAAACGCGCCGCGGGTGTCCGCACTGCGGAGGACATTCTTCCTAATGTTCGTGCCGACAAGGCACCGACGCCAAGCGGCAGTTTCAAAGCCACCGTAGGAACAACGGCTCAGACCATTCCTTGGGCGAACGAATTTGGCATCGCCCCGATTAATCGTGTGAGCATCTTCGATGCGAGAGGCGCTCGCGTTCATGTGGAGGACGATCTCGCATATGTCTATACGCCCGGCGAGCTAACGCTCTTTCCTTTGGTTCAACACGCTGTAGACCGAGTGCGCACGGCTCTGGAAGCGACGATAACAGCCAGGACGCCGGGTCCGAATTCGCTTCTGCTTTCGTTCGATCGCTCTTGTTCTATCTACCCAATAATCGAAACGCTTGGAGCGGCGACAGATCTAGATGAGATAAAGACATATGCCATTCTCTCCGAGAACGCCGATGCCGCGATTGAATCGCTAACAATCGAGGTTGATGCCCTCAAATCGACCAACATACAGAACGAATTGAAGCGTGCCCGCGATCGAGCGTCCGTTGTAAATGCTCTCAAAACAGCGGTCGAGAAAGCGAAGGCGTTTGATCCGACGACGTATGCTTCCCATATCCTCGCGCTGAACCAAGCAGGCCAGCGGCAAGACGAGGCGGGCAGCAAGGCTTTCGAAGGCCTAGGTATTCCCGGCGTTTTGAGCGAGGAACGGCGGCAATTCATACAAACCGGCGAGGAGTATCTGGAGAAGAATACCGCTGAAACCTATCCCACTACTGGCGACACGTGCGCCTATTGTCAGCAGCCACTGACTTCCAAAGCTGTGAGCCTCATCAAGAAGTACCGTGATTTTTGCAATAACGAAATTAAGACGGCTCTCGATGCTGCGGAAGGTCAACTTCGTGACTACGTCTTGCACGTGCTCGATCTAAACGTGGACAGGATTCAACAACAACTGATCGCTGAAACGAACGGCGTGCCCGATGTCTTGGACCCGGTCGCATCTATCATAGAGCAAACAAAGAAGCTAAATCTCGCGGTTGCGGCTCGCTCAGCGGTTGAATGGAAGGACAAAGAATCTTCGATCGTCGACGCTGAAACCATACTGACCAGCGAAGAAACCAGACTCGCCTCCCTTATCGTCAACCTTCAGACATCTGTTGCCGAGCGTCAAACAGCCCTGAAGGCAAAACAGTCCGAATTGATTGAGCTTCAAGGCAAAAGATTGACGCGCACTCTTCTGCCGCACATCGAAACCCGGGTTTTGGACGCCAAGTGGGTTGGACGGGCGACAATTGTGAAGAGCAACTTCACTGGGGTTCTCCGATCCCTAACAGAAGCTGCTAAGGGGGCGAGTGAAGAACTTCTTAATAAAAATTTCGGGAAACGCTTTGAAGAGGAGTGCAAGAAGCTGCGCGCGCCGAATGTAACGCTAAACTTCCCCGGCCGCCACGGACAAGCGACCCGTCGGAAGCTTGTCGCTTCGCACCGACCGAGTGAAGTTCTTTCGGAAGGCGAACAGAAGGCTCTCGCCTTAGCTGATTTTTTGGCAGAAGTCACATGCATGCCCATGTCGTCGCCGGTCATCTTCGATGATCCGATAACAAGCATGGACTACCGACGCATCCATGAGGTCTGCGACCGAATCCTCGCTCTTGCCGACGATCATCAAATTATCGTTTTCACCCATAATATTTGGTTCGCAGCCGAGTTGCTCGCTAAAGCCGACAAGAGAAGCTGGAAATACTACGACATAAGGCAGGAGGGCAGCGATGCAGGTGTTGTAACAGCGGCACTCCATCCCCGAGTGGACACTATCGCGCAGGTCGGCGCGAGGGTTAAGAAAATGATTGAGGGCGCCGAGAAACAAGAGGGCGAAATCAAAGCAGCTTTGGTCGAAAAAGGGTATGAAGAACTCCGAGGATTTTGCGAGATCATAGTCGAGCACGAAATGTTTAAAGGCGTAAGCCAAAGATATGCGCCCAACGTGATGATGACGAAGCTCGAGAAGATAAATGTCCCCGAGCTTCAAGAGAGCATAAATGCGATAATGCCCATTTTCGAAAAAAGCTGTCGCTATATAGCCTCGCATTCTCAGCCGACCGAAACTCAAGGTATTCGGCCGACGCTAGATGAATTGAAAACTGACTACGCTGCGGTTCTCAAGGCTCGCGAACCCCATAAGTCATAAACACGTGCACGGCATTTAACATTCGAATTGGCTGGGAAGTCGAACGGAGAAATGGGGTCGCATCTAAACATTTGATATTCGAACTCCGAAAGTCTTCGCGAGCTCAATAAGTTTCTGCCAATCTCGATGTCATGACCGCTGACGCTTGGGAACCGGTGGATTTCCTGGCGGAGTTTCGCGAACGAGAGAGCTGTCTTCGAGAAGTGACAGAACTACTCAAGGAAAAAGCGCAATGCGAAACCGGCAAACTGTGGGCTCATCATCTGCCTCGCATCGTCGACGCACTGGCCTTCTTTCAAGGCTTGTTACAGGACGAAATCGATCACTTCGGAGAATGGCGTTACCGCGAATTTCAACCCGACGAAGTCCTCGACTTCATCGACGAAGATCTCGACAAACTAACCCAATGGCTTTCGCGAATGACTAACACGCCACTCCCGACTCAATAACGAATCTAGTCCCCCTGCGCACGTGCCTACACGAGCCGATCCCTGAAATTGGAGCTGATTTGAAGAATAATTCGTCTTACTGAATCTTTCCGCTCGTTGACACTACGAAGAACGCACCCCGCTTAGCGCGCTAATTAAACACTGGTTATCTAATGTTATTCGTCGGCGAAGAATTTTTCTTTTCCCGAAAAGGAATGCGCCCAGCCCGTTTACCAGTAGATTGTCGCGATGCCGACTTACATTTACGAAACCACCGATCCCGCCAAACCGATCCGTACCTTCGAGGTTAAGCAAAGCGTCCACGACGAGCCGCTTTGCAGCGACCCGGAAACTGGCGAAGGAGCGCGGCGTGTGATCTCGGCTGGTTGCAACCTTCTTATTCGCGGAAAATCTGTTGGTCCTTCGGTCGGCTCGGTCGGTTCACACTGAGCCTTGATCTCGGCAGGGTTGCCGGACATTTCCGACAGTTAAAATATTCGGCTCTGGAATCATTTCGCGATCTGGTGAAGTCGCTCACCCTTCGGGCTTGACTTTTTCGCTCCAGCTCAATCGACCTACCGGCTTTCCCATCTATGTCGCGGCTTGATTCGCTTACGCCCGCAAGCTCACCCGTTCGGGTCACCCCACCTATGTCGCACCGCTTCCCGCTGGCTCCATTGAAACTCGCTCGTTGCCCGCACTCGCTCGCTGCTTTTGTCCGCCCACTCATCCCACCGACCCGAAAGTCCGGTCTCGCAGCTTTACCTTGATCACTCGCACTGCCTCGTGCTCGCGCCAGCTACCCTAGCTGCGTTGCTGTCTACCCGCGCGATTCCCGTCGCGACGTGTTCTATGTCGCTTTTCCCAAAAGCTCCATTCCCAGCACGGTCCATTGAAACTCGCTCGTTGCCCACACTTTGACTCATGTGCGCCCGCCCATTTCGACCTCTCGGTTTGCCCATCTATGTTGCTCGCGTCCCCGCGGCTCCATTCTCGCTGTTTTCCTCGCAGCTTTACCTTGATCACTCGCACCGCCCGGTGCTTGCGCCAGCTACCTAGCTGCGTTGCCGTCTACCCGTGCGATTCCCGATCGCACGTGTTCTATGTCGCTCCTCCCACTCACTCCATTGATTCGCTCGTTCCCACGAATCTCATCTGTTACCATTACAGACGTGACCGTCCATCTCGCTCGTTCCCACGCCTCGATTGAAACTCGCTCGTTGCCCACACTCGCTCGCTGCTTCCCTCGCAGCTTTACCTTCTATGTCGCCCTCCCGCGATCTCCATTGTCGAAGCGCTGCAAGTCGTCCTCGCGCCAGTTGAGCCGGGCGGAATCTCCTAACGAACCAAGGTTAATTGCTGTTTGGCAGCGTCCCCTACTTCTTTCTCGGCGCCGCCTTGGCGGCTGAGGCCTGTTGCTTTTTGTTCTGAGCCGCGCTGTTGGTTTTCGCCTTTTGCTGTGCCTTGTGCTTCTGATTCGCTTTCGGAGATTTGTCACCCATGATGAGAAAGGCTCGTCTTGCAATCCGTAAAGTCAACGTGGCGTTGGATAGCCCAGGCTATTGCTTCGGTACCGGTCGCAGCCTGAAACTCGTTTGCTTCCCAGCTTTGACTCATGTGCTCCCGCTCACTTCGACCTCTCGGTTTGCCCATCTATGCCTGGCGCGCCGTAGCCTCGGCGAAGGAGGGTCACTCGCGTTCCCGCGGCTTGGCGTAGGGATCCACTCAACAATTTTGAACCGTCGGCGGCCTTCGCAATTATTTACACGGTCCGGGCACTGGGATCACAAACTTGCCGTCCTTCTCGGCGATGAAATTTCCGCTCGTCGTGCTCGACGTGCCTTTGGCGTCTTTCTTATCGATCGTGATCATTAGTCTTTTGCTCGGCTGGAGCGGGAAGCACACCTTGCCGCCCGTGGGTGAATCCTTTGGCATTGCCACCTTTTGCATTTCTTCCGCAGTAAAATCGACAAGTTCGATCTTGGAAATTTTTTCGCCGGCGTCGGACGATTGCATCCTTTTGTAAATGTCGAGGATGCCTGGGTCGGAACCTTGCGTGTAGAGAAACGATTGCAGCGCAGCAGTATCTTTGGCTTCAAACGCTTTCTTGTAACTATCGACGAACGCTTTTTCCTTGGGCGAATCTCCCGCGTAAACTGAGAGACAAGCGACGGCCGCTGCCAGACTGAAGATCACCCCGGTGATCGATAGAGTTTTCATTTTGCGAGGTTATTCAGCAGGGCCTTGAACGCGAACGCAAAGTTTCAAAATGAGCTCGCCAATCCAGTTGCGTAACCGCGGCAGCCAGAGTGCAAGAACGCAGGGGGCAGGGGGCAGATCTAAACTTTTGACATGCAATTTCTTGTTAGGCGATTTCGCAAAATCGGTTTGAAACTCGTTTGCTGCCCACGCTCACTCGGTCCTACCCTTGTCGCTTTACCTTCTATGTCGCTGATCCCATCAGGTCCATTGATCAGTCGCTACATATAAGAGACTGCTCAGTGCAATGGCGATTCTGCTCGGGCTGGTTTATCGAAGGGAGTTGATGGTGGATTAGCTGAGAGTTGAAAGTTGGTGACGCAGTGACGACGGCGCACGAGACTGCTGTTGATCTCATGCATCATAAGCGGCTTATGATGGATTGAGTTGCTGTCGGCCGAAACCGTCGACCTATCGGTTATTCAAAATACGTATCCTCGTGCGCATAAGGCGGCGCGCAGCAGCAGAGAAAGCGTAGCGGCTCTGTAGTCGTGATCATGTGCCACGCGCCGGGAGGGATGAGGATCGCATCGCCCGGGCCGACCATTCGACGTTCGCCATCGAGTTCTATCTCGCCCGCGCCTTCAAGGATGAAATAAAGCTCCTCCGCGACCTTGTGATAATGCCGCTCTGTCCTGCCTCCCGCCGGGACTCGGGCTTCCGCAAGGCTTTGGTTCTGGACGGGCGCATTCGTGCGATCGAGAATCGAACGGATAGTCGAACCGTCTTTCGTGATAAAAGGCGGCTGGGCCGAGAGATTTTGGACGGTCATAGTTTTGAAAGATGCAGGCAGCATCTATCAAAAACGCTCAACGCTCAACGTCCAACGCCGAACGTCCAATTAGCTCTTCGCAGGCGACACGCCTGCCCCTACAGCTGCTCGCTCATGCATCGTAAGCGGCTTACGATGGAACAAAAAGGCGGGTGCAAGAAACGGTCCAATCCTGACAAGATGTTGCGCGCGCGAGCACGTGAAGAGACCGATCTTCGTAGCACTATGAAAGAGCTAATTAACATAATCGTCCAGAAAACTGGAATCAGTCAGGAAAATGCGCAGCAGGCTGTGCAAGTGACGCTTAATTTCTTGAAAGCCAAATTGCCGACACCACTCGCGGCGCAGTTGGATTCATTCCTTAGCGCGCGAACCACCAGCCCCGTGACTCCGGTAGCGGTCGGCGCCAACGCCTAAGTTAAATCGGGGAAATATCGGACCCGATCCCACACAACGTGGGTCGGGTCAGGTAAGGGAAGCGAATTGAGGGGCGACGTAACGGAGCCCGTCTTTGCGCAGAGGGGGTATGCCCACCCAGCGGGTGTTCGTTGATTTCACTGCAACCGTCAACCCCGTCCTCAAATCGACGTCGGAACCCTAAGCCTATGGAGCAGATAAAACCTAACTACTTCGGGGGTGCGAATATCGAAGCCCGCACAGTTAAAGACATCATCGAGCCTGCTAAGAGCATTTCTAATAAGGTTTCTGTGAGGGCGGCTTTAGACCAAATGCAGGCGCAGGCAACCGATTCGTCGCCCGTAGTCGATCAATGCGGCGAATTATTGGGTATCCTGTCGAAGAACAAAATGAACCGGAACGTGGGTGGTTTCGGACACGATCCCAAGACAGAACCGGTAGAAGCATACATCGAGAAAAACGATGCCTATTGCTTCGAAGACCAGACGATTGCGGAGGCAGAGCAAATGATGCTCAAGGCAAAGCTCGGCGAAGCTTTTGTAGTAACCCGCGAAAAATTGCTGGTAGGAACGATAAATATTGAAGCGATTGCACAGGAGGGGAAGAAATTGGGGTCGCGTCTCAACACTTAACATTCGGGTTGAAAACACGGGGTCAGATTTAAACATTTGAGATGTCGCATAGCACCCTGCTACCCACCTTCGTGGATCTACGGCGAGGAAAGCAGCTGTTGAGCTCATGCATAGTAACCTCCTTCGCTCTGCAGACGTTAGCTACGGCGGGCCAAGAGCGGCTTATGATGCGAACGGGAAATCGTCATTCAGACCAGCTGAGCAACAAATCAAGTTGCGCGAAAGCTTTTATTGGTTACGTTAGAAAACTGCCGCATCGATTTACCTGCCTGGTTCGCCGAATTCATTCGGTGGCACAAACCAGATGGCCTTTAGCTGCGATCACTGCAGCAACTTGGTAAGATAGAAAGTTTACTATGATTAAATTATTCCTTAGTGTTGCCTCCGTCATCGCCCTCATGGGTTTGGTGGCATATGGGCAAACATCGTCAACCTCAACTACAGTTGCGACGGGAACCCACGGAACGACCGAAACCACAACGACCACAACCGAAAGCACCGGCACGGTCACGGACTTCACTCCTGGCGAAATGATGGTCTTGAAGACTGAAGCTGTTGAACCTGTGCGCTACAAGTTCAGCAAACAAGTAACATACGTCACCTCGGACGGGCGTGTTATTCAACCTTCACAAATCAGAAAAGATTCCAAGGTTCACGTTCACTACGTTAAAGACGGCGACAATATGTTGGTTGATAAAGTCATCGTGACGAAAGACCGCGACTAAACCTCAAACATTGCCTGGCGCTAACGCCCAGGCTTAGAAACATTCACGCCTGACGGAGTGAGACTTTTCTCGCCGTCAGGCGTTTTTTGTTTTCAATTGCTCAATGCGGACGTTCCCATTGTTCGGAACTGCGCGACAGATGGTGCACCCGCCACGGCGGGCAGGCTCTGCCGTGGCTACAGGATATCTGCTTGTTTGAGGGTCAATGCAAGAGTCGTAAAAATGGGTTGATCGGTCACTCGATATAAGAGACTGCTCAGGGCAATGTCAGTCTCTCTTCTGCTCGGACTGGTTTATTTGATCTCGGAATTGCTACTGACGGTGGCGCGCCGCTCGCGTAGCCGCACCGGGACGAAGCAGGATCGCAGTACGTTGCGTGTCGTGTGGCTGGTAATCTCGGTGAGTGTGGCGGCGGGGATTTATGTGGCGAAACAGTTGCCGGCAGCGGCACTTCCGCATCATCGAAGCGTTGCTTTCGCCGGCGTCGTGCTCTTTGTAGTTGGACTACTTCTACGCTGGTGGGCCATCATCGCGCTCGGCCGCTTTTTCACCGTGGATGTGACGATTGAAAAAGATCATGAACTGGTCGTGCGCGGGCCGTTCCGCGTGGTGCGTCATCCTTCTTACACCGGCGTGCTCCTGGCGTTCGTGGGTTTGGCTTTGACTCTTGGTAACTGGGCCGCGCTGCTTGTCATACTTCTGCCCATTGGCGCGGCGTTCATTCACCGCATGAACGTGGAGGAGAATGCCTTGTCGGGCGCGCTTGGAAAGCAATACACCGATTACATGCAGCGTACTAAACGGCTAGTGCCGTTTGTTTATTAATCAGGAAACCAGGAACCCGGGAATCGAGGAACCGGGAGTTCCGAGATAGAACACGTCGCGATTGGCAATCGCGCGGGTAGACGGCAACGCAGCTAGGGTAGCTGGCGCAAGCACGAGGCAGTGCGGGTGATCAAGGTAAAGCCGCGAGCGCTCGCGGCGAGCGAGCGCGGGCAGCAGGAATCTAGGAAAGGGATTGTAGGTAGTTAAGGGTTGAGGGCTGAAAACTGAAAGCTGAAAGCCGCAGTCATTACCAGGAGCTACAGCTCTTTGCAGCCGACACGGCTGCCACTACACGAGTGCAGCTCATGCATCGTAAGCGGGTTATGATAGAAGATTGATAGTCGATTGTTGAGAGCTAACTGACAAATCGCAGCCAACGGCATGCGGGTACAGCTGCGGCTGACACAGCCGCCACTACAGTAGTGCACCTTATGCATCGTAAGTGGCTTATGATAGAAGGTTGATAGTCGATTGTTGAGGGTTGAGAGGGCGGAAGTCGCGGGTCAGATCTAGACTTTTGACGTCCGCGACAACCAGGTGCGCCTATCCGCGTCGGATAGAGCTAATTCACCCCGCGAAATACTTCGCGATGAGGGACTGCGCGCCAGCGCCTAACACTTTGGCTGCTGCTTTGCTGCTCAGCAATTTTCGCAACGAAGATTTCGCTTCGCTTTTCTCCCGCACCGACACATCGGCTTGATTGATCGCGGTGATCACTTTCTCGAGTGCATCCGTAATCATTTGCTGCTGCGAAGTGCTCGGTGCGATCGGCGCTTGTTCCTGCTTGGGAACTGTGGCTCGCCGGCTCTTATCGATGGCGATCCGGATCGGAGGCTCGACACCGGCTTCGATCACTTTGACTCCGAAGTCGTTTATCTTGGCAAAGCCGGACAGCAGGCCCATTCCGCTTTTATCTTCAAGAGGGGTCCAGTCGATGAAGCCATGCTCTGAAAGCTGGGCCACGGCGCGCAGCCAGTCGCGGCGACTTATACCTCCTGGTGGCGGGACCGCCTGCTCGAGGCGGCCGAAAGGAATGGAACCTTCGGTGCGACGTTCATAGAGAAGTCGCAGCAGGCGCCCTCTGACAACAGCATCCTTCATAAAACTTCGCCAATATGCTCTGCATCCCGCGCAGCAACAACTCAGCTCGACCGGGGGACAAGTCTGTGTTTGGGATGCCGTCGCGTCCAAACTTCAAAAAAAAATTTAATCAGGAACCCAGGAAGCCAGGAAAGGAGCTCGCGCTCGCCGCGGCGAGTAAACTTTGAGAGTTGAAAAGAGCATCGATTTTGCGGCGAATAGGTCGTGCTGTATTCTGGTCAGTATGAGCGCCACTGAAATCATTGAGCAGTTCAAGGCCCTTCCGGCCAGCGAACGCGCACAAGTCGCGAAATTCGTCGTAGAAAACGACGACTCCTGGATCCCCGAATCTTTCAAGCAAGGGATGGCCGATGCGGAAGCTGGCCGATTTATAGACTTGGATACCGCGCTGAATGAGCCGTATCCGGGTGATAAATGAAATATCGGCTCCGCCGCGACTCGCGCGTTCTGGAGAAGCTTCGGAAAGCTGCCCGCGCAGCAACAGCGTCGCGCACGCGAGGCGTTTCTGTCTTCAAACAGAACCCATTTGATTCCCGCTTGGGCTCCCCACAAAATCCAAAAGCTTTCTGCTCGCTATGGTCGCGTTATTTACGCTGCCGAAATCGAGGCGAATCTCCGAGTCGCGTTCTACATTGAGAGGAATACAGTTGTAACACCAGACATCGGTTCGCACGATCTGTATCGCTGAGTGTCGGCACACCGAACGAGGCGACTAATATTCGCATTATCAGCGCGCGAGTCGCCGGAAATCGCTCGCGGAAAAATAGAAAAGCGCAGCCGACACGCCCGCCTGTACAGCTTTGCGGCTGACACAGCCGCCACTACAGCGCCACCTCATACATCGTAACCGGCTTATGATGTATACGAGGATCAATTTTCCTGCGCATCCAAACCAGCGTAGCGGCTCGCTTCCCGAGCGAAGACTGATTGGTTCGCTCAGCGCGTGGTCGTTAGCGAAAGAAGAAGAAGTAAACGAGAACGCTTAACGCCACCACACCCATGACGATCATTTGCTGCAGGTGTTTCGCATTAAGGGCCCGCGACGAAATTGCTCGCGATGCGGTAGCACAATGACGGCAGTGATGATCGATCATGGAAAGCGCGTAGCCGCAGGTGGGGCAAGGCTCCAGTGGCATACGATACCAATCGCAGACATTGATCTAATAGCGAGGAATACCAGAGGAAAATGGGGTCGCGTCTTCACCTGACATCATCGCCGATCTGAAGCGATTGGTGCTCCCACGAACTTCGTGTTTGTCCGCGTCGCCTGAATCCTATCTAATCAAAATGATGCAACCAGGTGAAGCCCTGTCGAGTGCTGCGGAAATCGCGGTGGCGCTAGCGGGATTTGCCGGAGTGGTGGTGGCGTTTCGCAGCAGTTCGCTACACGAGTGGTCGCCTCTCGACAAGCATCACTTGTGGTTTTTACTGAGCAGCGCGCTGATTCCTCTGTTCTCTTGTTTGTTCGGCATGCTCTTGTTGGCGATCGAGCCTGTGCCGATTTCCATCTGGCGCTGGTGCAGCGGGTGCTCGTTCTTTTTCACTGTTGCTTTCGTTTTTTGAGCCTGCGACGCCAATCAAAAGTCGGGTCGATACCAATGAAGAAGCTCGGGACTTACCGCTATTTTTTGTATTTCATTGCCAGTCTGAGCACAGTAATTAGCCTTCTGCAGGCTTATAATGCCCTGATCTCGGGCGTGTTTTGGGTGTTTTATGTCGCTATCGTGTTCCAACTGGCTATGGGTGTTTTGCAATTTGCGCGAATGATCCCTTCTGCCGCCGCACATGGCACATGAATAAGTTATAGACGTCGCGTTCGCCCAACGACCGGACGGCACATGAAAACGTATTTAATAAAGTTTTCCGATCACGAAGAAGGTCCATACGCAGAAGCGCAGGTCGCGCAGATGTTCGCGGATGGGCGTATCGATCGAAACACACCATGTAAACCTTCCGACGGAGGCGAGTGGAAAACGATCGATGACTATCTACCGATGCTGAAATACGGGACGCAATTACCGCCGGCTATTACAGTCCCTGTCGTTCCTCCAGCACCGCCGCCGGTGTTGTTGTCATCACAACGGGTGTCAGTTGTCGATCTCGATATTCCGTTCGGGTCTCTTCTGAAAATCATGTTTAAGTGGATGGCAGCAGCGTTGGTCGTCTTCTGCTGCTTCCTGCCAGTCATTTTTGTTCTTTGGCTAATTGTGGCGGCGATATTCGCTGCATTATTTAGCGGCGCCATGTCCACTTTTCATCACCCGTGATGACCGTTTCAAATGGAAACGACGGTGGTTAAATGTCGCGATAGATTTCCCGGCGATGCCCAATCGCTAGCAGGTGAATCTTGGTGTGCTCTAAATCGAAAGTGTAAATGATTCGATATTCACCGATACGGGCGCGCTACCGATTCGACCCTTTAAGTCGATGGTGTGGATAGGTTGGGAGCCGTAAGCCGATCTCGTCGATCTTCTGTTCGATACGCGCGCGCAGAGCCGGTAGCAGCTTGATGAAGACGGCGTCGAAACTTTCGTAATAAACTGGGTCGCTGCGCTCACGAGCCTTCTGGCTCACGCACCCGAGCGCTTTTACCGCTGGCCATGTCGTGTTCCGATTGTCGAATGGAGCTTTCGAACTCAGGCGTGAATTGCAATTCGTCTTCGATCACGTCGTCCAGCCATTCGCGAATTTGTCGAAGCTCGGCCTGCGAAAGCTTGCGTAGCTCGCTTTCCACTCGTTCGACCTTGCTCATAAACAGATCATTCAACGGATACATTGAAACTTCAACCTCAACCCATGATGTCGCGCCACGATACCCGTTGAGACTTATGATTTGCGGCTGACACAACCGCCGCTACAGCTGTTCGAAATAGCAAGAGTGTGGTCGCCGAACTTCCTTTGAACGCCAGACTATTTTCGCAAAATTACGCTAGGAGAAACGGGCAAAGGCAGGCAGAGTAGAACCATGAACAGCGGCCCAACAATCAGCATCGGCGCGAGTGGTCCCGACGTACGAAGACTTCAGCGTATCTTTGTAATGACCAAGGTGCTCGGGCCGAGCAATATCACCGGCAACTTCGACTCGACAACGGAACAGGCCGTCAAAGATTTCCAACAAGGCGCAGGCTTGACAGTGGATGGCATCGTGGGGCCGATAACGTGGCAGGCGCTTCCGGCCGATCCAAATACGCCGCTGTTAGCTCGCGGTGCCTCGGGCAGCGTTGTGACCGCGTTACAAAAAGGTCTCAAGAAATATTCAACTCCAGCGACTGATCCGGGCGGTGTGGATGGTGACTTTGGGCCGAAAACCGAAGCCGCTGTCAAAGCCTACCAGCAGGATCGGGATGTCCAAGCGGACGGAATCGTCGGCGACCAGACGTGGTGGGCTCCCGCCGGAGCGGCGGGTGCTACTCTTGCCTCTCTTTCCGGACTTACGACGGTTTGATTTGAGTCGGGCCGAATCGAACGTGGCTAAATAAAAGACTCAAGATAAGAAGTCGAGGATCACTGACCCGGTGCGGCTGCATCCTCGTCTGCTTCCGCTTCGGCTTGCGACACATCGATTAAAAACTGCAACCGTCTCCGCTCCTTTTCCGCTGGCGAAAATGCTGCCAGGTAAATCTTCAGCCCGGCATCACGCGCTTTCAGCCACTCCTGTTGCGATCGCCTCAGCTCCGCAACCGTCTCCTTGTCCTCCTTCTTCGCTTCGGCAATCAACTTCTTATAATTCTCGTTCAGCTTCTTATCGACCGCAGCGTAAAGCTGTTTCAGCGTCGCCTCATCGGGCAACGGATCGACCGGCTCCGGACAGGCCAGGACATTTATCTCATGCGACTTCGCAGACGCCGCGTTGACCTTGCGCAGATAGGGTGTCAGTTCGAACCCACTGGTGCGTGTATTATAATAAAGATACCGCCCAACTGTTTCGCGTCGCTCTTCGCCGCCACGAATGATGAGGAGTAACCGGCCTGAATCGTCGCTCCATCCGCCGAACCGAACCATGGCGCAGGCTCCTTCGTCGGCGAAATTCTTGATAAACAACCGTTGTTTCAGCGCTTCAGCCCAGGCGCCGTCCTCCAATGATGGCTTGATGGGCTGAAAAGGTCCGACGTCGTTAGGTCCCGCAGGGTTGCTATCGCTTCTCCGGTAAAGATCCGCACCCGACATACACGACCCGTGATGCAGCTCGACATACAAACACTTTTCGTCCGGCGAAAAGCGAAACTCCTCCGGGATCACCAGTTCCGCCGAATGCATTTTTGTCCGTTGATTTTCGTCAGCCGCCGTGACAATCCAAAACTCCTCCCCATTCTGGACGACACGAAACGTCCCGCTCGGACTTGTCTTCCGCACTTGCGGTTTGTTCTCATCCTCGGTAGCCGCGGCCGACGCAGTTGCAGACGGCGAACCTTTGGCCTCTGATTGCGTCTGCGCAATTAGCATCGATCGGCTACCCCAGCTGCAGTCGACCGCAATCAGACTAAGCAAGAGCAGCAGCTTGTTCATTGACGGTTAAGACCTGCATGCACTACTGGCCTCGGCTCGCCGGTGGGACGATACCGTTCATGCGCAGATACTCGACCAGTTGACCGTAATGATCGAACGCGTGAGCAGCGGCGAATGTTGCCAGGAACAGGCGCGTGGTCGGCCTGCCACTGCTCGAGCTAATCGGTTGGACAAGGTTCGACGCGTTTAGAGTTGCTACCGCTTTATGGCCAAACGCGAAGGAATCCTTCAGATACTTAATGATGTCCGCCTTGGCTGTCATACTGTCCGGACCTTTGCCGTCGTTAACCGTGTCGGGAGCTTTCTCGCCGGTGATCGGTGACCAGATCAAGTAGTTCGAGGCAGCAACGTGTTTTAGTTGCTGACCGAAGGTGCGCACACCTTTGTAGTCGCTACCGGGGAGGTTCAGTTTCTCCGGAGAAAAATCGAACTTGTTCTCCGGCATCGCTTCGGCGGCTTCGACAACTTCCTTCTCTACAATAGAGATTTCGCGATCGATGGCTGAGGCGATGGTTGGCGGAGTTGAAGGAGTGCCGGCCGCGCCGGCCGCAGGAGAGCTCTTGGCTGCCTGCGCATAAGCTGAAGCCGCAGCGAGGGACAATGCTGCTGTTAGCAGCAGAAAAGGATGTTTCATGGGATTATTGTTCTTTCTTTGTTTGAATTTTCGCAGGGAGCAGGCCACGCGGCTAGGAACGTATCATACACAGAAATTGAGTCGCATCTAAACTCCGAACTCCGAAAAGGAATCTAATCGGGAAGGCAGGCAAGCAGGAAATACGCGACAGCGCAGCCTAACAAATCAGAAATCGTTTCGGCTGATCGGCTCTTTCAGGCGGGGAAGTTTGGCGAGCTGGCAGGCTCCACTATCAGATTGTCACTCGAAATCTCGCTACACCTGGCTAGCAATCGCAGCTCTTGCCGCAGTTGCATGCCCCACCGTTATTCATCGGGCAATTTTTGCCGCTCGTCTTACAAGCAGGTTGATCTGCCGCAAATCCAATCGCGCAAATCATCGCCGCGAAAACCGAAAACAGAATTTTAGCGTAATGTTTCATACAAGATCTAATGTTCGCACATAGCGAAAATTGCGCGAGCGGTTTGGGCTTTGGCGTCCATGGTTGGACCGACGGGTTTTAGAGAACGATTTCCATTCCTTCGCGCGCCAACTGCGTATTGGGGAATCGCCTCTGGCATAGCTTTTCCATGCGCAGCAGAAAATCGTCATCGTGTTCCGGGTCGTGGTGAGTCATGGCGAGATGTTTAACCCCAGCCATTTCCGCCACCTGCATGGCCTGGTCAAAACTGCTGTGGCCCCATCCGCGGTGCGTCCGCAGTTCCTCGGCCGTGTATTGCGCGTCGTGCCCAAGCAGATCGGCGCCGCGGCTCAACTCCACCACGTGCGGGTCGATTTCTTCGCCATGCTCAACATCCGTGCAAATGACCAGCACCTTGCCCTTGCGCTCAATCCGAAAACCATACGCGCCACCCGGGTGATTGTGCCGCCGACCGGTGACGATGGTCTCCACATTGTTGACGGCGGTGAAGTGTTTGCTCGCATCTTCGACCTTCAGAAATTCAAATTGGGCCCCCATCTTATCCAACTGCACGGGAAAATACTGCGATTGCAGGGGCACCTCAAAAACCTCCCGCAGATTACCGATGGTCTGGCCCTGGCCGAGCGTGAGAATGGTGATTTTTTGCAGCGGATTATACGCCGGGGCGAAGAAGGGGAAACCCTGCATGTGATCCCAGTGGAAGTGAGTGAATGCGATGATCAGCTGGTCCTGACGATGTCCGATCGCGCGCATGTCGCGGCCGAGATTGCGAAGCCCAGTTCCAGCGTCAATAATGGCGATACGATTCGTGTCCTCAAACGTGATTTGAAAACAGGTAGTGTTGCCGCCGAATTGCTGGAAGCCAGCATCACAGACTGGGGTGGAACCGCGGACACCGTAAAATTTTAGCTTCATAGCTGGATTCTACGGACAAGTCGGTAGCAGCGGCAAGCATGGCGTTAAAAAAGAGGCACCCGGCAAATCGAAAGGCTAGCGCTGGCAACCATTCGCGTTAGAACGCAGCCATCAATTCGTTAGGTTACAAGTCCGGCGCGTTAAAGCGTGTGGGTTTGGCGGAGGTCGCCCGTCTCATTCCCGCGCGGCTGTTCGAAGCTCAACAATAATTGATGTGACGAATGCATTATAAGCCGCTTATAGGTCAAACGAGGAGCCGTAGTCAGTGACAGCGGCTACAACGCGGCTGACACAGCCGCCGCTACAACCAATTTTGCTTTGGCGTTTGACACAAACGCCCCTACAACTTTTTCGCTGCCTGCACTTTGATTGTATCTCGCTCGCTCCCGCTCGGCTCGACCGCACACCCTGGCGGCTGCACCGGCCATGTCGCTGATCCCATCAGCTCCATTGAAACTCGCTCGCTGCTTCCCTCGCAGCTTTACCTTCTATGTCGCTCATCCCATCAGCTCCATTCACACCTTTTTAGCGGCTTGATTTTTTATCCACGCTTCCATTCTTTCTTGCAGCAGGTCTAATGGCATGGAGCCACCGTTCAATATTTCGTCGTGGAATGCTTTGAGATCGAATTTTTCTCCGAGTTGCCTCTTCGCTTCATCGCGCAGTTTGAGAATGGTTAACTGACCCATCTTGTATGCCAGCGCTTGCCCGGGCCAGGCGATGTACCGATCCGTTTCAGTCTGCGCCAGCGCGTCGTTGATGTCGTTGGCGTGCATGTAATCGATCACCTGCTGGCGGCTCCAGTTTTTGTCGTGAATCCCGGTATCGACCACCAGCCGCACGGCGCGAAGCATTTCTGAATTCAACCGGCCATAGTCAGACACAGGGTCCTGGTAAAAACCGATCTCTTTGCCTAACATCTCGGAGTAGAGCGCCCAACCTTCGGCATACGCGGTAAAAAAACCGTGCAGCCGAAACTTCGGCAAGCCTTCCAGCGTCTGGGCGATACTGATTTGCAGGTGATGACCGGGGACGCCCTCGTGATAGGCAACGGCTTCGTCATCGACCAGGGTTCTCTTGGTGGGGTTAGAGACTGCAACAACGACGCGGCCCGGACGTTTCCCATCCGGCGTGCCCTGGACGTAATGGGTCGCGGCGGCTTTGGCGAAGTCAGGGATCGGTTCCACCGTGACTGGCGACTT